>Ga0214919_10002810_pt1 | contig 26909 bp, 19 predicted proteins | sample LL1503_MetaG_FD_177994 | JGI IMG/M metagenome (GOLD analysis project Ga0214919, IMG submission 177994) | Freshwater microbial communities from Lake Lanier, Atlanta, Georgia, United States - LL-1503 | ecosystem: Environmental > Aquatic > Freshwater > Lake | place: USA: Georgia | collected...
GACGAAATGATAGAGAGGACGGTAGCGATCAGCCGCCAGCCTTTTTCGCGACTCTGCAAAGCGAAGCATCAGCACGTTTGTTTTTAGCTCCTTTTCCTGTTGAGCGAGCGTGCCCGGGAACACCATTCTGGGCACAGGAGATGCGTAAGGTTCGTTCGCTGCCCGGACGTTGATTAAGAGGGCCGTCAAACTCAATGAGACGAGTAGGTGGCACAGAGCTGAGGGTCCATTGATGACCAATAATGAATTCATAACTAGGGTGTTTATTGCTGAAAAAGCCTATTTATGAATGATGCCGAAAACGGAATAAGAGCGGAGAGAAGTTGCTCAAGGCGGCGGCAGTGAGGATATCGTTTATGGCATAGCCCGAGGCATCTTCTAGCTCATCTACTGAAAAAAGGCCGGCGGTAACGCCGGCCTGCATACTCCGGAAAACGCGATTGGCTCCCTGTCCGATTCTGATTCCAGACTATTGGCCAACCGCGATCACAATCAACGATTAGAATTTTGCATCAAATGACACTAATACCAATCTACCGCTTTCTGTACTTTGACCACCGAATGTATGTACAGAGCTATCTGGATTAAACGCGTTGGTCACATCCAAACCTATACGATATCTCCCTTGATTGAAACCATAGGAAAGTCCGATATCAGTAACAGTATCGGTCTTGGAATATGTCATGCTCTCTGTTTTGTAAGGAGTTGAGCCATACCAGTAGGTCCAACCCTTGAAGTAAGTTTTAAATCCAGCATTCAACGAAAGTCCAACATCGGGTGAAGAGCCGAATGAATACTTGAGGCGCGCGAAGAGGGCATCTCCTGGATCATTGTTAAAGGTAAGCACTTCCGCTTTTCCCTGCGCGTTGGGCTGACTGGGAGCGGTAGCAGTCCCATCCTGAATTCCACCGCCAGCCATAAACGTAAGATTTTTGGTTATTTTCCCAAACATCTCGAATTCCCAACCTTCTGATGCGAGTAGGTTCTCGTAACTGACACTGGCATGCACAATAGTACCATCAACAACTACCTTCGGCAGAAGCGTATAGCCTCTTGAACCAGTATTTTCTACTTTGTAGCGAGCGACGGTAAATATAATTCTCTCATCCAGTAACGATCCCTTTAGTCCAAACTCACTCAGATCTGTTGTTGGCTGAATAGTGACCATCTCGAGGGCCCGAGGATCACCAACAGGCAGGTTAGCATATAGGCCAGTTGACGAAGCAGGCTCCTGATATTTTGACATCGTCGCGTAGAGGGAAAACCGCGGTGTCACTTTGTACAGCAAAGAATACGTTCCGAATAAAGGCGTACTGTTTTTGACAGTAGATGATACAACTTTAGTGGCAACATTAAGATTTATCAGATCGGTATAATTCTTGCGCTGGGCAACTGTTAGGCGTAGTTTATCATTTAGCAAGCTAGCGGTGACCTGTGCGTAGACGCTCTTGTTAACGCCCGTGGTACGAGTACCATTTTTTGTCATATCTACAGGAAATGAGTAAGTTGCCAGAGCGGGATTCCAAGGGAATAGCAGAGTAGGCGCGGAATTCGCAACCGGACGATAGCTTTGGTTTGAGCTATCTGTATAATCGGCACCAAACAATGTGGTAAACTTACTATTCGTGGCCGCATTCTCATACTTCCAAAGAAAATCGCTGTTATACGTAACTGATCTACGAGCGAGGTAGTACCTAAAAACGAAAGCTCTGCCCAACTTTGTTACTGGATCGTACACTTCAGCTGCGGGTCCACTAAACGTACCATCAATTAATCTATCAACGAAGTTGACTGCTTGTCTGGTACTAAAATTTTCTGAAAGATTATAGTCAAACACAACGGATGAGACCATACCTTGGTCCACAACTCCGATATCATTAGGAACACGGGATGTATCGGCATCAGGAAAAAGTTTATGACTAGGCAGAGTTCCTGGTGCGTAGAAAGCGTATAAATAGTTCTCATAGGTCTCAGAGTTGGAAAGATCTCCTCCAATAACAGTCGGATTTTGATTACGATAAAGATTCACTATTCCCGATAGTTGTCCTTTCTTAAGTTGATGCGCAACTCCCAGTTGTAATCCTGATCTTTCGAAATCGCTCCCCTCTTTAGTAGCACTCCCGCGCGAATAAACCGAAACGACTCGATATCCTGTCTTGCCATCTGATGTGACCAAACCGTTGTTATCCAATACTACTCTCTGATTAGGAACAGGACCCCCAGTTCCAAATGTTGTCGCGATTTCGGTGCTGTTCTTAAAGGTGGGTTGCTTTGATACAAAGTTCAGAAAGCCCGCTGGATTCCCACGTCCATATCCAGCGGTAGCGGGCCCTTTGATTACTTCAACACGATCAAAGAATGCTGTGTCCATTACAGCATTCCCGCCAATATTAAACCCATCGTAGAATATACCTCCCGTACTTACACCACGGATATTGTATCCTGGATTATGTCCAGATTGCGTCTGCGTAGCATTTGCCACAAACTTTATGGCCGAGATGGTACTCACAAGCTTAGCATCTTTCATAAGCTCGCTCGTCACGACTGAGATCGCCTGGGGGGTGTCGATATAGGACTGACCAAGGCGCCCAGATGAAGCCTGCATCGCGCCGTACCCAGTATCTTTAGATGAAGTAACCGTGAATGGCGTCAGCACGACTGTTTCTTCAACTTTGGCAGCAGTACCGGATGGTTGTGACTTTTCCGTCGCGGTTTGCGCGAACAGGCTTGCGGTACTTACTATAGCAAAAGCGACAAGAAGCCGCGTCCTTCCAACTTTTCTAATGATCTGGTTCATTGTTTTTGGGTTTTTGTTGAGGTAAATGTCATTAACAATTGATAACAGCTATAACCCTTAAAGTGTTATTTGCTAATGTCAATTGTATTTATTGTCGAAACCCAATTGCTTCGGCCTACTTAGCCGGCGATATCCCAAGATGCGAATTGAAGAAATCAGCGATCACCGCATACGCCTGCTTCGATTCCGGAAGTTCCGGGAATAAGTAGAAAGCATGTCCGAGTCCGTCCCAGAGATGCAGATTGGCCTCGACGCCTGCTTTGGTTAGTTCTCTTTGAGTCTGTACTACAGCACTCATATCGTAGGCGCGCGTACCCGTGAGTAGGAGTGTAGGTGGAAACTTTGCCAAAATCGTCGAAGACAATGCTGGTGATACCAATGGATCCTTGGGATCTGTATTTCCAATGTAATCGTTGGCACCTGCTACAGCGCTTACGCTATGTAGAGGTAATGGCGATTCACCGACCAGCGGAGGCGCAAAATAACGACTGTCGCCTCCCCACGTATTCGGATCCCCTGGCGGCCCAGAAAAACTCCCAAATGCCCCAGCACTAAACATGCAAATAGCACCCGGCGTCGGAAGCTTTTCCTTTTGCAGCCAGGCGACCGCCATGGAAGTCAGTACGCCTCCGGCGGAGCAGCCGTAGATTCCGATATCTTCCGCTCGGTATTCCTTCAAAAGCTCGGCATACACCGATGCCACATCTTCGCTGGCAGCTGGAAAGCTGTATTCGGGTGCCATTCTATAATCCACGGTAATCACCCTGATCTGCGCAACGCATGACACTGGAATCGATTCGGCCTCTCCATGAAGTCCGGCGCCGACCCTGAAGCCGCCGCCATGCAGGTTTATTAGCACTCGTTTGCTATTTTTTGCCGAAACACCGGCCTTCGGTGTAACAACTATGGTCCGTACGCCGCCAATCTTCCGTTCTTCGATATTTACAGGGTGAAGAATCTTGGCTTTTTCTACCATCGGACGAATCCAATCATCCACCTTCGCGCGCAACTTGGCGATCGGAGGGATGCCGTCAGAATTATTTGCCTTCGTTGCCTTCGGCTTGAGAGCCTCGTCGATAAACATTTGCTTGGCCTGTTCGCTCATATACCTCGACAGAGGTACGGCGAATGCCGGGATATGCACGGTACCGTCGCTATCGACAGTTGTTCGACTAGGCTCGGCGGGCGAAGCCGGCAATGATTGCGTTAAAAGGAGTAGCAAAAAAACGAATGGCTTAGTCATTATTGTGATAGTCACTGCGGGCAGTTGAGGTAAGAGGTTCCACGTAGCCTTGCCGAGGACGTGGGATTGGGACTGACAGGCCTCAATTTTTGGAGCGACCCGGAGGGTCAGTCTAGAGGTCTGTTATGAGTTGATGTGGTGGGTTGGGTTTGTGCTGTCCTGACGGAGGGAGGCCGGAGGCCACTTTTCTCCCCACTCATGCCGTAGTCGGCCCACAGGCACAGTGCCTCGGGGGTAGCTGAATCCACTAAGCCCTCCCCGTCCAGTTTATCGGGTCAAGGTCACCCGGGCGCAGGAATCTTCGCGGCAAAGCCACCAATTGTAGATTCTCGTACCGGCAGGTAAGATAATTATTCTTACGTGATTTAAAGATTTTGTTCAGTTCAATGGTGCTTAATTTTCTCCAACACTAATATCCAGTCCTGAGGCGATGGCAGTTGCGGAGGTTGGTACTCATTGTTTGCCCGACCGCCTTGAGGTTTGGATTTCCCAATCTTTCCCAAGTCAAAACGCTTGCCCCAAATCGGATCGAAGAGGAACGCATGGTAGTCCACGTCTGGTTCAAGATTCCGCACAACGGGGGCGGTCATTTGATAGTCGTTGTTTCCGGGAATATAGATAAAGCGCACTTCGCCGGGAATCCCCGCCGCATAAGGCAGATCCCAACGTCCTTTCAGCTCCGCCCACTTCTTATGATTGTCATACCACTCGGCATGCGGTTCGAGGAGGGTCGTGCTGTGAGGTTCAACCCACTCCGGGTGCGGCTCGAAGCGCCACCACGGATATTCCTCCAGCAGCTTCTTGCCCATGCCAAGCTGGGCCGACCCGGGGTAATGCATGGCCACATGCCAGGGGATCGTCTCGTACGCCATGCTGCCATGCACCTTCTCAGTGTTCATCTGCCAGACCCCGCCCGCGCCATAGGTATGACCGGCCGCGCCGTTGAGCATGCAGGTCCAGAACATGAACCGCTGAAGATCATGCCGGCTCTGGTTTTTGTGCCACTCATAAACCACCTCGCCGTTGACCACCGGCATGGGCGGCGTCTTGGAGTAGGACATGGTGACTTGCGACACGGTGATCGGAGCGGAGGACCACTCGTTGTGCGCGGTCTGGAGAAAATCAAAATCCACCAGAGATTCATCCTTCACAACCTTCCGCCCCGACTGCATCTCCGGCACACCGGGCGGATGCATGGTCATCAGGTGCTTGTAAGGATCGTTCTCGCGGAGATACTTCGCCACATCGTTCAGATAGGGATGCCGCATCTCGCCCGCGACGATCCAGATGACGGGATACGCCCCGTAGCGCGCGATCAGATAGCGCCAGTGGCGGTTAAACCATTTCCCTTTCCCTCCATCGATCGTCTCGTTGGAAATCATTCGCATATGCCAACCCCAGGCGCCCACCATGGCCGGAACGATTCCGCTTTCCACGAGATGTCGGATCTTGCGGTCGGCGTGCTCGAAGTAAGTCGGGTTGAGGTGCTCAAAGTCCTTTTCGTAAGGCATCCCACCTTCGTTCTTCCAGCGCTCATCGAACAATGGTTCGTCCGGAAAGGGACCTCCACCGATGATCTGAACCACGGTGTAACCCTTGGCCGTGCGGTCGGCCGTGAGTTTCTGGAATTCCTTGTAGCTGATCCGGCCGCTGAGGCCCTTCCACCAAGTATCGCCGAGCCAAAAAAACGGCGTGCCGTCCGCGTGCTCGAAGTGGCGCTTGTCTTGGGAGACACGGAGAAAACCGTGCTTGAGCAGCGGGTTGTTGCCCGAGTAGGCCCCGACCGAAAGAGTTTGCTCCTTGCCGTTGAGGCCGGGGTTCGCCTTGTCCGTGCATTCGACGTGATAGGTGTATTTCCCTTGCGCAGGCGGAGCGAACCGCACGGTCCACTTCTTGTCGCCGGCCCAGAAGGCCGGAACCTTCCATTGTTTGTCGCCATGCTGGAAGACGACATCAACCTCCACCTCCGTGAATGCGTTCGGATAGGCTTTCGCGCTTTCGTAGGAGGCTTCAAATACGTCCCACTGGGTGCCCTCGGCTCCGTATGATACTACCTGCATCAGCACGCACAATCCAGCCAAGATAGGTAATATCTTTTTCATCGTTTGATGTTCCTTCAAGTTATTTCACTTTCTCCAGCACCAACACCCAGTCCTGCGGAGACGGAACGGATTTCTTGAAGCTCACGGGCTTCGCTGACGCGTCACGCGTTTTCGTCGTGGCTTTGATCACGCCCTGGTCGAACTTCCGCCCGGTCGCAGGATCCCAGTAATAAGCATGCCAATCGACATCCGGCTCAAGATCCTTCACCTCCGAGCCGTCCCAGTTATAGATATTGCGGCGCGGCAAATAGACAAACCGCACTTCGCCTGGAATGCCGGCGGCATAGCAACCCGGTGCCCACTCCGGGTGCGGCTCGAACTTTTGCCACGGATATTGTTCGAGCAGTTTCTTGGCAATCCCGAGTTGGGTGGATCCTGGATAGTTCATCCCTTCCTTCCAGGTCGTCCAGTCATATGGTTGGCGGTCCCACGCGCCCCAATTTCCGTGATCGCCTTCCACGCCGGCATGCCAGATCCCGGCGCCGCCGTAGGTGTGGCCGGCGGCACCGCTGAGGATGCTCTGCCAGAAAATCCTTCGCTGCACATCCCCGAACCCCTGCTGCATGTGCCCCTCATAGCAGGTCTCGCCGACCAGCAAGGGCATAGGCGGCTTGGTCGCGTAGGCCGAGAAAACGATCGCCACGGTTTTGGGATCCACGGCAATCCGTTCGTCGTGATTTCCGCCGACCATGTCGAAGTCGATCACCGGAACATCGTCCTTGGCCAGCTTCCGCCCCTGCCCGGTGTGGCAGGTGAGCGGGTGATGGTAGGGATCGATGCTTCGGAGATAGGTCGCCACTTCAGCCCAAGGGCCTTTCCCGGCTTTTGTCTCTTCCGGAATCTCGCCTGCTAGGATCCAGATCACTGGATAGGCACCATAGCGCGCGATCAGATAGCGCCAGTGCCGCTTGATCTTCTCAGCCCCGAATTTATCCATGCTGTTGCAGTCGCCACGGCCCCAAGCTCCGACAATCGCCGGCACGATGCCAGAGTCCGCGAGATGCTTGAACCGCCTGTCCGCATAATCGAAATACTTCGGATTGACCACGCTCAGATCATTGGCGAGGTAAGGCTGCCCGCCCTCATTCTCCAGGCTTGGCGCGAAGAAGTTTTCGTCGGGATACGGTCCGCAGACAATCTGCACCACGGAAAAGCCCTTGGCCTTGCGGTCGGCTGTTAGTTCCTGAAAGCCGTCCCAAGTCATGCGCTTGCAGAGGTTTTTCCACCAAGTATCAGCCAGCCAGAAAAACGGCGTGCCGTCGGCATGCTCGAAGTGACGCTGATCCGCGCTCACTTTCACAAAGCCATGCTTCAGGAGAGGATTGTCGCCTCCATATGCTTTAACTGATAGGGGTTGCTCTATCCCGTTGAGACCGGTGTTGGCCTTGTCCGTGCATTCCACGCGGTAGGTGTATTGTCCCTGCAAAGGAGGCGCGAATCTCACCGTCCATTTCTTATCGCCGGCCCAGAAGGCCGGAACCTTCCATTGTTTGTCGCCTTGCTGGAAGACTACATCGACCTCCACCTCAGTGAATGCGTTCGAGTACACGTTCGCGCTCTCGTAGGAGGTTTCAAAGACTTCCCATTGACCAATCTCTGCTGCGCAAATGGCTAACTGACTCAATAAAAACAGTGCCAACAATATTATTTTAGTTTTCATACTTTTTCTTTATTATTTGTAGTAAATAATAATCCAAGATTACTGTGATTATATAGTTATGAATGATTAGTTGAGAGCGAGGGTCGACCAACTACTGGTAGATTGACTCAAGCTACTCGAACAGAATGCAGGTGGGGCAATGCGCGGAACACGATGCCGGCTTCACCGCCGCACGAGCTTCACGGGGGAAAAGCTCGGTTTCTAATTGTGATAAACTAAATTATTTTGAGATAAATATATTATTAAACTGCTCAACAGTTAATGTATGGAGCGGATTAAATTCCTGCGATCCGACGTACTGCAAAAGACTATATAACATTTGTTTTTGAGGCAGAGTTCGGTCAGCCTTATTGCCGAGATTCAACGTGCTCACCAATAAACGGCCTTTCCCCACTCTGGCTTCCAAAATCAAGCTCAGGCGATAGCTGGTCTTAAAGAAGTCGATCATCTGCACGACCGGCTCAAATTCGAATGGAAGCGAATTGATATTGATTACATAGGAACCGGTCAACAGGTCGTACCATTGCCAGTCTGAATGAGACCGAGTCGGGAATTGCGCCAAAGCCGGATGTTTGGGATCGCAATAGATGCCCATGGATCCCACCAATTCGCCATGGCTCCAAAATTCTGTCCAGAATTTGGCATTCTCCGCATGCCTCGCAGATTCTCTTGATGGAGTCAGTAATACGCTTCGACCCGATTGCAGAGCATCTCTCACCTCCTGATTCCACTCAGTGGATAACAGCACCCCCTGACTAGGATTGACTGAGCCTAATTCGGGATATACCCAAAATCGCCACGAGTTCTTAGCGGCGCCGCCCTCCTGCGAGAGCGTGAGTGTCAATTCTTCGGCTTTTTTGAGTTCGGGTATATTGGCGCGAATGGTCCCCAGTGCCGCCAATCCACCCGTGGGCACATGAACACCAATGAAGCTGCCACCCTTAAGTTCCTTGCCACTTTGATCCGTGATACTCCAGCGCCAATCTGAAGCCAAAAGATCGTGAGGCCCGTGATGCCTAACTTCAGCGATGGCTTCAATCGATTCGCCACTGTGCATATTTTGGCGGGGTAATCTTACCAATGGAACTGTTTCGCTGTTGAATTGGCGAAACTCCTCAGGGGTCACAATACCTTTCGACTCCATCATGGCGTCAAGGACACCGATTAAAGCGACTCCCTCCCCTGGATAATCGGATAATCCGTTAAGGTGGTATCCTGACAAATTTGGAGTCCGTAGATTGACCTCCAATTCTGCTTTATATAATAGCAGTTGCAAGGCGCCCGAAGCCTTGGCGAAGGCGTGCCCACGTTCGGCAGGATGGTACATTTCGAACTGTCTCTTAAATGTATTTATATACCGAGCTTCTAAATGGCCCGCGTATTTATCGGGGGTAAACCATGTGTAATAATTAGGATAACTCGTATGCTGCCCTATCTCATGTGAGATTACCGGACATTTGAAATCCAAGATGTCATTACGAAAGTCTAGGTTATTTTGGCCATTCCATCGGGGCAGACCGCGAAAACAGGTGTCTGTTAGGGAACATGCCCAATCGCCGGTTACCCCATTGGCTCCCACCGCGAAATCATCGTTTCGCTGATTAGAGGCTGGAGCCGAAGCGCAGGTATAGAGGTGGCGATTGTCGCGATCGCGCAGCACCTCCACAAGGTATTGCAAATAAAATTCTGTTCCAGGTCCGAGTTCATTGCCCACGGAGAACATGCAGAACGAGGGGTGGTTACCATAGGCATCTAGTATGCGCTCCATCTCGTAGCGAATAAATCCGGCTCGATCTGGTAACTTGCCGACCTCACCATAATCATCCCACATCGGACTCTCAACCTGCACTATCATTCCCAACTGATCAGCTGCATCGAAGGCCGCCTCAGGAGGACACCACGAATGGAATCGGACGTGGTTCAAGCCGTAGTCTTGATATTTCTTGAGAAACTTGAGCCAGTAATCTCTACCCATGGGAGGATAGCCGGTCAGCGGGTGGATGCAGTTATCCTGGTGGCCGCGCAAAAAAACCTTGCGGCCGTTCAGTCGGAAGTCACGTCCATCGGCAACGAATTCCCGAAGCCCAAAGCCACCGCCTTTCTGGTCCGAAAATGTTCTTCCGTTGGACTCGGCTGAAAGAGTTACAGTTAATTTGTAGAGCGAAGGAGAAAATTCATCCCAAAGCTTCGCGCCTTCGCCAAAAGGCAGGATAATTTCAACTCGAGTTTCCGCAGATGTTGCAAGGTACGGTCCGGATACTTTCGCCAGCGAAACTGCGTATTTTCCAGGCATGACCGGTTCATTTGGTCCTTTGGTGCGAAACTTGGCAGTGACAGGCCCCATGCGGTGGCTATCCCCTCTGGCGGAAACTGTGACCTGTCCACTTGTCGCTGTGCCGGGCAGGTTGCGAAGAATCGCCACTACCCTAGTTTGCTGCTTCTTAAGATCGGGGTAAGTCTCGAATCGTTCAACCCAAACCGGATCAGATGATGTAATCTCCATTCGGCCAATCACACCGTTCCAGGTGGTTTGACTCTCGTCTGTGACCGCCATCGTCCACATCCGCCCACCCTTTTGTCCGATCAAGTCAATCGTCGAAGCCTTCGACGGCTCGGACATTCCGATGTTATATTTATACCGGTTGTCAATTCGAAGAGTAATTGTGTGAGTCCCAGGACTGATATAGTCGGAAAGATCAAAACGGTGCGGAGCGGAAAGACTTTCAGCCATACCAATATAATGGTCATCTATCCATACCTTGCTTTCCCACATTACTCGTTCTAGGAAAAGTTCGACACGGCGTCCTTCCCAAGATTCGGGGATATGAATGGTCTTTTGATACCAGGCGGGACCATAATAGCTGTGTCTTCGAGTAAGCTTATCGAGTGAGGTCTCGGTTGCTTCGTCGCCGAAACCATTTTCATCAGTAGTACCTGGAAGTCGAATCTCCTGCGTAAGTGACTTCTCGAACCACCGTTCGCGTTCCCCTACTCGATTACGGTCCAGTTGGAACGACCAGGTCCCACCCAAATCCATGTTTTGCTGCGCTTGGGCCACCGCGTCCAGGGCGCAAATCAAAGCAAATGCGACGAGAAATCGCGGAATATTGATTATCGTCTTATTCGGAGTCATTGGAGTTGGGTTTTATCGATTGCAGCTGGAGCTGGAGTTTCGCTGGTCCAAGAACGTGCGCTGGGTTTCTGGAACAGCCCACCCGAAGTGTCCTATGATAGTGTTCTTCTGTATTGAGTGGCATATGTCAATATCATCTGATCTTTCACGATTTTATCAACCTTACCCAGATAAGTAACGCGGCCTCATTTTTATATAAAATCCGGAAAAGATCCGCTGATTGCCGCATCATGCCAAGTTCGCTAAGCTTTGAAGCAAACACGCATTGCCGAGGATGGCGCAGACGGCATGTTAGAACGGAGGACCGGAACCGATAGTGCGCGGGGCAATAGCGAAGGAGTTTACCCAGAGACCGGAGGCAGGTGTAGGATGCGCAGGCGTGGATCAGGAACGCATCCGCAGAAATACTCAGTGCAAGTGGGACACGGGAGAAGCGCACGGTTCGGTGGATGTTTGGAGCCTGGGGGAGAGTTCCGCCAGACTCATCACGACAAGCAAACTCATCAGCGAAGCATGCTATTTCGCCGAACGCCTTGCTAAAAATGTTTCTGATAGCCTTTTCCCACCTTCCTTCAGGAGTCGCGGCCAATCCTGATAGCAATGTACAAATTCAGGTATCAGATTAGATTGATAAATGGGTATCATGGGTTGTGGTTCGCTAAGAAATGCTCGTCTGCTTCATAACTAGATTTCGAGAGTGTGAAAGCGCCCGATCCCGCTAACCGTGAAGTTGGTACGCCCAGTTGGGGTTTTTTGCTGAATAAGATGGTACCGAGCCTCCTGCCACGCGCGCCGAATAGGCCATCCGGAGAGGCGCGATCCACCTTTAATGCGACAAGCTACAGAAGGATTGAGCCACATTGGCAAGAGATCGGTTTAGTCCGTGTTACCCGCCAGCTTCAAACGCTAGCCAGCTTGTTCTGCGTGTTCAGATGCTTGACTCCGGTGTACTTCAGGGACTGTTCATCGGCGTGGTAGCTGGAGCGGACTAGCGGGCCGGATTCAACGGTGCCGAGGCCGGCGGCGAGGGCGAATTGCTTCCAGTGCGCGAATTCCTCCGGCGTCACCCAACGGTCGATCTTCCAGTGCTGAGGCGTGGGCTGTAGGTACTGGCCGAGGGTCAGGATGTCAGTCTTATCGCTCGCGATGTCGCGCAGGCATTGCTCGATCTCCAACTGTGTCTCACCGAGGCCGAGCATGATGCCGGTCTTAGTGGTAAAGCCACGGCTCTTGGCGTAGCGTAGCACACTGCGACTGCGGTAGTAATTGGCCTGCACACGCACCGGCTTCTGTAGGCGCTCGACGGTCTCTACGTTGTGGTTGAGGATGTCGGGTTTGGCATCGAGGACGATGTCCACCTGGTGCATTTTGCCCTTGAAATCCGGCACGAGCACCTCGATGGCGCACTGCGGATTCTTATACTTGATCGCGCGGATGGTCGCCGCCCACACATTGGCGCCGCCGTCCTTGAGGTCGTCGCGGGCGACGGAAGTGATGACGCAGTGGCGCAGGCCCATGCGGGCGACGGCATCGGCCACCCGGGCGGACTCGCCGAGATCGAGCTCCGTGGGACGTCCCGTCTGGATCGCGCAGAAATTGCAGGAGCGCGTGCAGATGTTGCCTAGGATCATGATCGTCGCAGTGCCGCGCGACCAACATTCGCCGACGTTGGGACACTGCGCGCTCTGGCAGACGGTGTGCAACTTGTTGTCCTCGACCAATCGGCGGGTGGCTTGGTAAGCGAGGCCGGAAGGCATTTTGGCTCGGAGCCAGTCGGGTTTGCGGTTGGTGGGCGTCATGGACAGGGACCGAAAATGGAGAATTTAACCACTGATCCACGCTAATCTTCTATTATCCAGAATGAAGCATGGGGCATGGTGCAGCGCATTAGCGGAGATCAGCGTAACCAAAATGTTTTTGGCGTCTGAATGTTTCATCTTATTTGTTTGGTGTGATCCGCTCCGGAATCCCAATTCTTCATGCGGGATCATCGAGTGGAAAAAGATTCCGGGTAATCTCCGAGTAAAACGAAACGGAACGCCGCAACTTGCCGGGAAGATCATCCTTCCAAAGGTGACCCTGGACGATGACATCGCCCGAGTAGCCACCCGCGGCGAGGGCAGAAAAAACTGGAGCGAGAGGCAGGTCCCCTTCGTCCAGCGGCAGGCTAACGGGCTTCGAGCGCGGGCCTGGCGTCGCCCGCCGGCAGCCACACACGTTGAAGCTGGATATGGCGGAGGCGTGGGCCGCGAGCCGAGAGGCGACCTCCGATGGTTCCTGAACGGCAAAAACATGGTTGGTCGGGAAAAGATAGGAAAGCCGCTGATGCCCAACCTGCTGCACGAGTAGCGCGGCCTCGGCGGGAGTCTCCAATGGATAAAACGAATGGGGGTAAAGCGCCACATCAACGCCCCGCCGTTCCGCAATGTTGAGCAGCGGTTCCAAGCGTGCGAGGATCGCCGCCCAAACCTGTGTAGGCAGGCGGGCGGGATCGGAACATTTGAAACTCAATTCGATGCGCGGTACGTCCTCAGTCTCCCGGAATAATCGCTCGACCCGGCGATGAGCCTCGGACTCGGAGTGCAGGGCAAGGTCGACATTCACGTAAACGCTGGTGAGCCGCAGTCCGTGTCGAGCGGGCTCCCGTCCCAATTGGCGCAGACGGACAAAATCGCCGTCTTCCAATGGGTAAGGTACCGCGTGGACCCCGGCAAACCCAGCCTCCGCAATAGCGGCACAGCGCTCCGCCCAACCAAGCGAAGGGTCTAGGAACAAAGTATTCTCCATGGCAATGAGCGGCCATGGTCGCCGGCTTTGGCCGCGGCCGACTGCCGGGCGGATGCCTTCCATGGATTGCTGCTCACCAATGCCGCGCCGGGACGCTGATATCGGGTTGGATGAATTTGTTTGTTTCATGATTCGTAGTTCCACGCCGCCCAAAGGGGACCCGAGGATGGGCTTACCGCAACTCCCCCCGATACCGGATCGAATCAAGGGCGATGGCGAAAAAGATGACGAGGCCCTTGGCGATGGTGTAGATAAAGGGCGATGCATTCATCATCGCCAAACCGTTCATGATTGTAGTGATCAGGATAATTCCTATCACGGCGCCGGGAAAAATACTTCCCTTGCCTCCGAACAGGCTTGTTCCGCCGAGGACGGCGGCGGAGATGACGATGAACTCGTTCCCTTCACCAAAGCCGGCCGCGACGCTACCGATCTGTCCGGCCGATAATATGCCACCAACCGCCCCCAGGACACCGCACACAACGTAAGCAATCACGAGGTTGCGATTTACCTTAATCCCGGCGCGATTCGCATTTTTAGCGGAAGCACCGATCGCCATCAGGTGCCGGCCATACTGCGTATGCCGCAGCACATAATCAAAGATCACCACGACCACGACGAAGACAACGACCACAATCGGAATGAAGCCCACGCGCCCGTTGGCCAATGTCACGAGTTTCGGCGGCACATTGAGGGAAGCTGATCCGGACAGCTTCAACCCGACACCACGCATAATGCTGCCGGTGGCCAAGGTGACAATAAACGGGAGCATGTGCCATCGCGCGACCAACACTCCGTTGAGCAACCCGATCATGCCACCCATGACAACGACCAGACCGAGGATCAGAGCAAGACCCCAACTGTGATTCAGCCATGCCCCCAGGACGTCATTACCGATCGTGCCAAGGAAGCCAATCACAGTGGAAATCAGGAACATGCTCCGGCCAACCGAAATGTCTATCCCGGCAACCAGCAGTACGAACACCATGCCGACAACCGCGATCCCCATGGGTGAAGCTTGCTGCAGGATCAGGAGAAGATTGTCGGACGTGCAAAACTGTCGGTTAGCCAGGGAAAAAAGGATAACCAGGGTCAGGAGTGCAGCGTAGACGCCATGCTTCGTAAGAAGCAAAAGAAGCGCATTCCCTAGATGTTGATTGGCCTTCACGTGGATTGCCTGCCGTTAAAGGGCGAGTCCAAGAATTTTCTCACGATCGAACTCGGATTTTGGCATGTCGCCGGTGACCACGCCGTGCTTCATCACCAGCATGCGGTCACAGGTGCCGATCAACTCCTCGATCTCCGATGAGATGATCAGGATCGCCGATCCGGACTTCGCCAGATTGAGGATGATGGTGTAGATTTCAAACTTCGCCCCGACATCCACGCCCCGCGTCGGTTCATCAAGGATCAATATCCTCGGCTTTTTCATGACCCACTTGCCGAACACAACCTTCTGCTGGTTGCCTCCGGATAGACTGTTCACCAACTGGCGTTTGCTGTCCGACACCTTGATCTGCAGATCCCTGATGGCTTGTTGATTGAGCCTGTTCCGCTCGCCGACGTTCACCACGCCCATTCTGTTCTGCAAATCGGCCATCTTTACCAGGTCAAGGTTGTCATCAACCGGCTTGGTGGAAAGCAGACCCTCGTTGAAGCGGTCTTCGGTAATGAACGCGGCCTGCTCCCTGATGCAGATCTCAGGACTCAATCGTGCCAGCTTGACGCCGTTCATCGTGACTTCCCCTTTGTCCAACTGTTCAACCCCAAACAAAACCTTCGCCAACTCCGTTCTTCCCGCCCCCATGAGACCGTAAATCCCGACAATCTCGCCCTCCCTGATTTTCAGAGACACGTCTTTGACGATTCCCTGCCAGCTGATCCGGCTGGCCTCCAGCAGGACGGTGGAGCCGATGGCCTTCTCGACGGTGGGATAAAGGTGCGTCATTTCCCGTCCGACCATGGACTTGATCAGTTGGGACTCGGAAAAATCCGCCGCCGGTGCGGTGGCGATGATCCTTCCGTCGCGCAAAACCGTGATGCGGTCACACAACCGGAAGACGTCCTCCAGGATGTGGGAAATATACACGATCGATATGCCGCGTTCTTTCAGCTCGTTAATCGTTTTGAAGAGCTTCTCCTTCTCCCGCTTTGAAAGGGACGTCGTCGGTTCATCGAAGATCATGATCCGCGTATTCCTCATCAATGCCCGAGATATCTCGATCATCTGGCGAATCCCGACCGAAAGGGATTCTACCTTCGTCTCGGGCGTTACGGGCAGTGAAAATCGGGCGATACACTCGCTGGCTTTCCGCCGCATCGCCCGACGGTCAATCGCGCCAAACCATGTCTTGGGAAAACCCGCGATGAACAGGTTTTCGGCCACGGTCAGGTTCGCAAACAGGTTCAGCTCCTGGTGGACGAAGGCGATTCCCAGCTCCGTCGCCGACAGGGGACTGCGTGGGTCATAGGGTTCGCCAAACAGCGACATGCGTCCCGAATCCATGGCGATGACGCCGCCGATGATGTTCATCAGGGTCGACTTGCCCGCCCCGTTTTCCCCCACCAGCCCGAGTGCCTCCCCTGCCCTAAGGTCGAGGTTAATCCCGTGTAAAACCTGCACCCCGGTGAAGGCCTTGCGGACATCCGACAATTGGAGCGCGACGTTTGCCATGGTTCGACCTTCGCGTTCAAACCCTTCCTTGCCGGTGATTGAGGAGATATTCTCCCGCGGCTGAGACCACGATAAGCGCGCCCAAAACAATCATGATCACCTCCCAGCCCACTCCCAGAAGGTTCATTGCGTTGTTGAGCAGCGTGATGAACAGCACCCCTAGGAGCGTTTTGCCCACGCCGCCAAAGCCGCCCGAGGTGCTAGTGCCCCCGACGATGACACTGGCAATCGTCGTCAAGAACATCTTGTCGCCCAGCGATGGCATGCCGACTTGATTTCTCGCCGTGGCGACAATGCTGGCGATGCCCGCAAACAGTCCGGAAATGATCATCAACTGGACAATAGTTTTTTTCACCGGGACGCCGGAAATGAAGGAGGCCTTCGGATTCACCCCGATGGCATAAACGCGCTTCCCAAAGATTGTGCGCGCGAGCAGCCAGTGCGAAAATAACCAGACGGAGAATGCGATAAGGATTGGCACAAAGAAATACCGGCCTTCGCCTCCGAGCACAAAAAAAGCTTCCGGCAGGCCCGCAATGGAAGCGGTATCGCTTACCAAACTGGCGAACTGAACGGCCAGTCCCAGCACGATCAACTGGGTGGCCAGAGTGGCCACGAACGATGGCATTCTCAGACGCGTCACGGACAAGCCGTTAACCAAGCCAACCAACAACCCGACCGCCATCATCGCCAGGATGGCCACCGGAATGGATAAGGCCGGCGAGCCTGCTAGGGGCGACAACGCCATGATATAGGCGCCCAACACGCTGCCTAGGGTCAGGACGGAGGTCACCGAAAAATCAATGCCCCCGTTGAGCACCACGAACGTGAGTCCACACGAGATTATCAATAGGTCGGCCGACTGCAGCAGATAATTCTTCAGATTGTAAACCGTACAAAAATGCGGGACAAAAGCGATGGCCAGCAGAAACGACCCCACCAACAGAGGCAGGATCGGCATATCGCGCAACATCCACAAAACCTTGCGCTCGTGATTTTCGCCCGGGTTACGCATGCAGCGGTTAACGGAGCAGCGGATAACTCCAAACGTTGGGAGCGACCTCGTTGAAATTGCCGGCCGTGACAATCTGGCCTTCGTCGTAGATGACCCGCTGGGGCGGCTGCCTGCCCGCGATCAGGTTGAAGGCCCACTCTACCGCCAGCTTGGCTTCCAAGTGGGCATCCTGGGCGGCGTTGGCCCAGCTGTATCCGTCCTTCAAGTGCTGCATGCCGACTTCGTCGCCATCAAAGCTAACAACCGCAAAATGCCCGGGCTCCCCCCGCTTGGCCCAACGACTCCGCTGCTGCAGCACCGCCCTGATCGGCGGAAACAGGTAATCGGAAGGGGTCACAATCAAGCTCGCCCCCGGGTTCGCCTGCAACGCGTTCTGCAGTCCCTTCAGCGCCGTGTCCTGATTCCATTCCGTCGGCACCTCGGCCACCAGCGACAAAACATCGGAATTCTCCGCCAGCGCCCGCTGATGACCGGCCTTGCGCAGTACCGCATTCTCATCGCTGAGGTTACCGATGAGCAGCACGACCTTGTAGGTCGCCCCCCGGGCGCGCGCCATGTTGGCAAAGGACTTGAGAACCTTGTACGCCATGTCCTGGTTGTTGGCAATGATCTGGACATCAGGCAGGATTGCACCGGAAACCGGCCGGTTGATCATCACAATGGGAACCCCGGCAGCCCGGCAGTTTTTTATCGACTTGACGATCGCCGCGCTGTCCTTGGGAAAACAAATGATCGCGTCCACCTGACGAGCGAGCAGGTTTTCAATCTGCACGTTTTGCTTCGCCGCATCACCTTCCGCCATGACGGAAATAACCTTCGCCCCCCGCCGTTGCGCTTCCTCGGTGACTGCCTGGTGATTGACCACCAGCCACGCCGATTCCAGAGAATCGTAGGACAGGCCGAGGGTGATAGTTTTGCCAGCTCCCGCGTCCTTGCGATCGCCGCAACCAACCAGCACCGCAATCGCGAGCAACAGGGCCGCATGTAAAATCAGGCATTTCCTCATTTTTTATTTCCTCCGATGATTAATTGAACTTTACGGATCGCTCCCAGCACACCCGCTCGGTCACCCAACTCGGAGCAGACCACCTCGCAGCGTGTCAGGCCCTTGGTGATGAACCAGCAGCCTTCCCGCATCGTTTGGTTTATTCTCCCGAGCACGGGTCCGGTGCGTTCGGCCAGGCCGCCAACAATCACAATTTTCTCCGGTTGCACGGTCAGCACGATGTTGGCGCAAAGTCTTCCGAGCAGGACAGAAACCCGGTCAACTATGGCCTTGGCGGCTGCATCACCCTGATTGGCGGCTTCAAAAATCATCGGCGCGGTCACCGATGCCGGATTTTGGCCGCATAAATCCCGAAGCAGAGTTGGGCCGCCACCCTCAACCGCTAGGCGCCCGTGCCTGGCAATCCCGACCCCGCAGACCAAGGCGTTCACGCATCCGCGCGATCCGCATGAACAGAGCCAGTCGTCATCGCTGACCCGTGAATGCCCGAACTCGGGAAAGAGATTGTTGGGAAATTCCTGCACCTTGCCGTCAAGCACGAGACCGGCCCCCAGGCCGGTGCCCCAGGTCAGAATGGCAAATCGCCGGCAGCTTTTCCCCACCCCGGCCCAGTGTTCGGCCCAAGTAGGCGTGATGGTATCAACGTCGGCCACGACCGGCACGCCATAGCGCTGCGCGACCGGCTGAGTCAGTGAAGCCCCGGCCATGAAGTCCCAATCCGGCCCCCAGAGCACGACCCCGGTTTCCCTGTTCACTACCGCAGGAACGTCGATGCCGATTCCTTGAAGTTCCCTTTGCTCGTATCCCGCTTCCTTTAGCGCCTCGTCGATTCCCGAGAAAATCTGCCGCTGCATGTCTTCCAACGACCCGCGCACGTATCGTCGTTTTGTGAAATACTTGAGCTCGGGTTGATGTTCGGCTACGGCAAAACGGACGTTGGTTTTCCCGAAGTCGATTCCAACAAAACACGATCTCACAGGACGTACAGGCTCAATCCAGCCGGCTCGCTTAGGCTGAGTGCTGGACAGCATTTGGGTTGGATTTCATTAAAGAGGGTAGTCGGCCTGGGCCTTCGCGTGCTAGCGTGCCCGTAATATAACACGGATTTGCTCGGCCATCTCCTGATCGATGAAAAGCGCGGAGATCAATCCTGTGCGCAATGCCCCCACGACAGACACGGCCTTCCCCTCGCCGCAAGCCACACCCACCACACAGTCGATCGCTTTGAGTTGGAGCAGACTAATAGAGATCGTACGATCTTCTACCCCAGTCTTGATGATCTTGCCTTCTCGGTTGTAATAGATTCCGCAGACATCCCCGACGGCTCCCTCATTAAGCAGATGCGGCAGATGCTTTTCACCGATATAGGCGACCATCCCGGGAACAGGCGGCACTGTGCCGATGCCGAAGCAGGCAATGTCGACGTCATTCCAGGCCTCAATAACATCCCTACATCCATCTTCCTTGATCAATGCATTATGTAGGTTGATCGAACTTACAACCATGGGTAGCGAGAGGAAGTGAGCTTTGGCCCGCAAAGATTGCGCGGCTTTCATGACCATTTGGCTCATCTGACTGTGGAGACCTGAATGACTAGTTTCACCCATCAACGGTAGAACGTCGATTTGTTGAACCCGCGTGAGTTGTAAATGATTGACTACTTCACTTGTCGTCCGACCCCAGGCCAGACCTAAAGTATAACCATCTTTGAGTAAGCCGGCAATATACTCGGAGGCAGCCGTCGCTACTGCCCTCATCATCAGCAACTCGGACCCACGGGGATTCGGAATGACTGTGACGTGTTTTACTCCTGTCGCTTTCCGCAACCAAGATTCAAGCTCCGAGCATGTATCGGTGGGATCGACTATCTGAATCCGCACAATACCTGAATCACGAGCGTGCTGAAGATATTGGGCGATAAGCGAGCGCGAAACCCCCAAGCGGGTGGCGATTTCCTGCTGAGAAAGATTCTCGTCAAAATAAAGGTGTGCGACCTGAACAAGGGTACTTTGCGTTGCCGTATTGGTAGATTTTGGTTTTGGGACTTTCATGATACCATGCTTGTGAAAAGCAGAGAGAAACTCCATCCATTATTCTATCAGGGCCAGCAGGGCATTGACTGCTGCGGTCGCGCCTTCGGGAACGATTATCTTCTTAAGCACTCCAGTCGCCGTGGACTCCACCTCCATGATGGCCTTATCAGTCTCGACATCGATGAGCTTCTCGCCGCGTTCGACGGTATCACCTTCTTTCTTGAACCAAGTCACGATCCGGCCTTCTTCCATGACTTCTCCCAACATGGGCATTTTAAATTCAGTCGCCATTGTTTAGACTTTGTTATTTTTAGTTGAAATTCTACTGACCATACTAAGCGGACGGGGCCTGCTTCATGAGTCCTCGCGCCGCCTCGGCGATTGAGTCCGCGCTAGGAATACACTGTCGCTCCAGAGTCGGACCGTACGGCATGCCGGTCCGCATACCGCAGTGGCGCCTGACAGGCTTTTTCAGAGAAGCAAAGCAATGCTCATGGACCACGGAAGACGCTTCACCACTCCAGCCACCTTCAGACGGTGCCTCGGTGACCACAAGGCAGTGGCCGGTTTTGCGCACAGAGCGAATGATTGTTTCTTTGTCCAGTGGCCAGAGCGTTCGTGGATCTATGACTTCACAGGAGATGTTATCCTGTGCGAGTTGCTCGGCCGCCTTTAGCGCGAATGTAACCATCCAAGAAGTCGCGATGATCGTGAGATCATTGCCCGAACGCTTTACATCGGCCTGACCAAGGGGAATGAGGTACTCAGCTTCCGGCACCTCGCCTTTCTCAAAATAGAGCGCCTTGTGTTCGATGAACATAACCGGGTTGTCATTGCGAATGGCGGACTTGAGCAGTCCCTTCACGTCGTAAGGGGTCGATGGCATCACCGTGATCAGCCCGGGGATGTTAACAAACCAGTTCTCTAGGCTTTGAGAATGCTGCGAGGAATTTCGGCGGCCGGCGCCACCCTGAGTCTTATAGACTATTGGCAGCTTCATTCTGCCGTTCGACAGCTGATGCCACTTGGCGGCGTGATTCACTATCTGGTCCATGGAGATGGTGATGAAGTCAATATACATGATTTCCACGATGGGCCGCATGCCCATCATAGCTGCCCCGAGGCCGCACCCAGCTATGGCAGCTTCCGAGATGGGGGCATCTTTGACCTGCTTGGTTCCAAATTCCTCCAGCAGGCCCCGGGACGAACGGTAGAGGCTTCCCCACCGACCAACATCTTCTCCAACGAGAAAGACATTTTTATCACGGCGCATTTCTTCCGCGTAGGCTTGACGAATAGCTTCTCCAAAAGTGACGGTGGGCATATTTCCTTGATGTGAATAAATAGGTTGGCCGTTTTTGTAGGCTCTAAAGCGCGAGAGATTGGGGACCCCGAACTTCGGGTGCATTATCAAGTGCAATGCCCACATGGTCGATTGCCTGCTGCAGTGTGGGGAATTCTTGCTTAAGCGCCCATTCCTCCAAAGCAGCCAGCTTTTGGTTGATTTCTTGTAGCATGGCCTTGAGTTCGGTTTCCGGCACGCCTCCTTGCAGCAATTTTTCCTTCGCCCGCTTGAGCGGTTCTTTTTCCCGCATGCCCCCGATTTCATCCATATTCCGATAAGTTGATTCAGGGTCGCCCACATAGTGCCCCCGAATACGGTAAGTCAGCGCTTCAATAAAGACTGGGCCTTCGCCTCGGCGGCAGCGTTCTATGGCCTCGTTCGCTGCCTTGCGTGAGGCTTCAACATCGTTGCCGTCCACCGTGATCTCCTCCAAGCCATAGCTGCGCGCCCGCATCGAGATCCGCTCGCAGGCCACGAATTCCTTAACTGGCATCGCTTCGGCGAATTGATTGTTCTCGCAGAGGAACACGACCGGCAGCTTCCAGATCGCTGCCAAGTTCAAAGCCTCGTGGAACGAACCGGTGTTTGAAGCTCCATCGCCAAATACGCACATGCAAACACGGTCGCCACCCTGCTGCTTAAAGGCTGTCCCGATTCCAGTGGCAATGGGCAGGTTGCTCCCCACCACAGATCCGCAGTAGAAGTTGTGGTCGATATCTAGAAACTGCATGGCACCTCCCAGACCTCCGCTGCAACCGGTTACCCGCCCCATCATTTCAGTCAGGACCGATTCCAGCGTACAGCCCTTCGCCACCGCATGACAATGCGGACGATGGGTTGAAAGGAGGGCATCGTCTCGACGGAGTGCAGCGCAGAATCCAACGGCCACGGCCTCTTGTCCTTCGTAGGGATGATAGCCCGAATAGATAAGATCCTTTTTCTTGAGATCCAGGCAAAGCTGGTCGAATTGTCTCAACAGCAGCATTTCTGCGTAGAATTTAGTAAGCTCGGTCATTGTTATTTTGAGTTTTCGATGGCCAGCACACGTACCGGGCAGGAATCCATGCCTTCGATCGGCAGAGGAAGCATGAGGATCTGGAATCGGGTTGAGCCGATCTGGTCCAGGTTAGTCAGGGACTCGACCATCGCGACATTGTGCGTGAAGAGCATCACGTGCACCGGCTGGTCGTCGCGCCCGCGGATTTCCAACCCGGTCGCATCGGTGGCGATCGTATGGATTCCGACGTTTTGCACCAGATAGCGGGTAGCTTCGAGGGAAAGCACCGGACGATCATGGGCCTGAGGGGTTTTCCACAGTTTATGCATATCGGTGCGAATCACCGCGATGTCGCCTTTCCGGATGTCCACCCCGCAACCGAGAATCTCCTGCAGAGTGATTTCCTCGTCCTTCTTTTTGTGGGAAAAATTCAGCAGCACGGCATCACCGTTGAGCCGTTCCAAGGGATAATCGGCGGCACTCAGGCCCTCCTTGAGATGGTGAAAGGGGAATTCAACATGGGTGCCGACATGCGAACTCATCTTCACATCCTGGATGATATACCAGATATCCTTGCGGCGCTGAATGGTATGCGTACTCGCCCGGGCGGTCTTCGCCATGACCTCGTCGGCATTGAATGTCTCTATCGCGAGGGTAAATTCCTCCTTTCCCGGCACCATCCGATGGCTCAATTCAATGACTCGTCCTGATTTTAAGATGCTCATGATTCTCTGGGCTTCGATAGTTTGGTGTTCATCCCCTTTACAAGGCGGCCGATTTTGGAAAAACGGTCGGATCGGTTAAAAAAGGCAGCTGGGAAAGCCGGTCGCGAATCGCCTGGTAGGTAACGTTGTCGTTGAGCTCCGGGAGCTGACAGAGATCGGCAGCCCGCAGTACACGTAGAGGCAAACGATCGGGGTAGTTTGTGTTAAAAACATGTTCACCGCCGCGATCAGCCATCTCGTAATAAATCGCACCCTGTCGTTTCTTAAAAGGATCATAACATCCCTTCATGCCATCCATTACGGCATAGGAAAACACCAACGGTTCAGGACCAGGATTGATTTGGAGATGACCGTAATCGGGCGGCACGACGAAAGTCTCTCCAGCCTGTACCTCCACAAGAACTGCTTCATCGATTCGGTCAAATGGAGGACTCGCCTTTTGTAGCAAGAAATGGCCAACGCCGGACAGAACGGTGTAGATTTCCGGCGTACCCATATTGCAGGGCTGCACTGGCGGGTGGAATTGGCCAGAGCTCTTGACGTATTCCCCGCTGAAGGTGCCCGGAACAAAGATCACGATGCCATAGGCCACATTAGCCTTCTTCCAGGCTGCGGCATCATCCTGAAAGTGCAGCGCGGAAGTATAGCGATAAATCACCTGATCTTCCTCTTGAATCGGGTTGGCCCAAACCGCCTTGAGATCATGCAGCCTTCTCACGGAATAAGTGGGCTGATTTAAACCGACTCCCAAGATGAGCTCACACGTGATCGAGTCGAATGATACCGGCAACCCGCATATTTTTTTCAGATCCTTGATCATGTTCTTATTTATTTCCTGATTGGTTGATTGCTGATTCTTGGATGATCTCAACTAGGGTCTGTAAGAAGCGCGCCACTTCTGCTCCGTCCAGAACGCGATGGTCAGCCGTAATGGTGACTTCCATGATTTTCACTGGGGCTAGTTTGTCCTTCTCATCGAGCACGACCGAAATACGTGGCCCGCTCACACCCATGATGGCCGCCTGCGGAGAGTTGACCATCGGTCTGAAATTCGTAACCCCCATCATCCCGAGGTTACTGATCGTGAAAGTGGCGTTGGCAAAATCACTTACCGAAAGCCGCTTTGCCATCGCCCGGGCCGCCAGATCCTTCAATGCTTGGTCGATTTCGGACATAGAGAGCGTCTCGACCTCGCGGATCACCGGCACCACCAAGCCAGAAGGTGTTTCCATAGCCACCGCCACGTTGACATTCTGATACTGAATTATGGCGTCCTCATCAAACCGACTGTTCAGACGCGGATGCTTGCGCAAGGCCTGCGCCGCCAGCCAGATCATCAAGACCGTCATGCTCACGCGTTGTTTATCGTCTTCCAACTCGGCGTTGATCCGAGCCCGCCAAGCGGTCAGCTGAGTGGCATTCAAATCCCGACTCACCGAAAACTGCGGAATATCCCGAGCGCTTTGTAGCATCCGCCGCGCCATCGTTTTCTGGGTCATATTCAGCAGTATTCGGCGCGCTCGTGATTCTTCGCAGGAAGTTGAATCCGTGGACAGCGATCCGTTGATGTTCGATTCGAGAGGCACAGCCCCAAAATTCCCAGAAAATGCCATTTGTCAATCGCATTGGTTATTTTTATAAAGATATGAGTCTCTTTCTGTCTTTGTACTACTCGCCCATAGTTAAAGCCCGATCAGGGACCTAGCTTTTCTTACAATCCGGCTGTCCGTCCCTTCCCTTTCCCGCACGCCTGACGTCGAGAAAAACCGCCCCGAGAATCACCAAGCCTTTGATTGTATACCTAGATCGAGAATAATCTCGGCGAATATTTTTCCACTAGGCAATTTTAGGCGCGCTTTTCCGAGGGGTAATCTCCCCATACCTAAATCTATTTCAACCACACGAACAGTACGAGTCTTTCACTTACTTGAGTAAATGCAGAAGCGTGCAAGATTAGGGCGAAGGGAGATCGGGCGGTTATTAGCCCCAAAAACATACAACCAAAGCGACAACCAGAGCTTTGTCTCATAGTTAAATAGCAGACGCCAGTAAGGTCCACCATTCATTATCCCACGGCGGCGGGTTTTTTCGTTTTCATAGGAGAAATGCCGATCTTTGCGTCAGCCAAGATTAGGCATGTTTGTTGTTTTGACATAAAATAGACAACCAACGACAACTTCGCAAATGGACGTAAGTGTTACTGGTGTTGGCGATTTCATTGGTCGGCACCTTGGGCGCGACCTGCGGCGGCGGATGGGATTCACCGCGATGCTGTGCGCCGGCGTAACCGGGGTGCGGGCGGAGGACAACGCCGCGCAGGCTGGTCCAAAGCCGCAGTACCAGCACGGTCAAATTCTTGTGCCTTCCTTCACCGCGGCCGAGCCGGTCAGGGCGGGGATGTCCGCGGCTGCCGCAGACGACTACCTGAGGAAAGGCGCGCTGGCCTGGGCGCGGGATCGCAACTGTGTGTCATGCCACACGACCGGCACCTATCTCGCGACGCGGCCGGCGCTGACCGGCACGCTGGGCCGACCGCTGGACGAGATCCGGGACCTCTATGTCGCGCAGCTGCGCGTGCGGCAGAAGACTCCGCACGAAAAATTCTCCGAAGGCACGCGGTCGGGCGAGGTCGTCTATATTGCCTCCGGCTTGGCAGAGTGGGATCGGCACGTGACAAAGCGCGTGTCGCCCGAGACCGGGGAGGCACTCGCGCTGATGTTCGACATCCAACAGGAATCGGGCGCCTGGTACAATCCGGGCTGCTGGCCGCCGCTCGAATCCGACTCGTACCATCTGGCCGCGCAGGCGGCGCTGGCCGTCGCGGCCGCACCCCAGTGGGTGGCGGAGGCTGGAGGGCAACACCGGGCCGGGGTTGAACGGCTGAAGCAATTTCTCCGCGGCACGCCACCGCCGCACGACTATGGACGCACCCTGCTGCTGCGGGCCGCGGCCGCCCTGCCGGATCTTCTGCCGGCGACGGAGCGCCAAGCCCTGGTCGACCGAGTCCGGAGCCTCCAGCAGCCCGACGGCGGCTGGTCGATCCGCGATTTCGCGCGGCCGGAGGAATGGGGCAACGGCTTTCGGACAGAAAAGCTCAGGATGGAGCCGGAGTTCACCGACCCGCCGAGCGATGGGCACCAGACCGGCCTCGCGATTGTCGCCCTGCGCGAAGCAGGCGTGCCGGCGTCGGATCCCCAGATCCAGCGCGGGCTGCGATGGCTGGAATCCAACCAGCGGGAGTCCGGCCGCTGGTGGACGCGTTCGCTGAACACGGACAAGTGGCATTTCATCACCTACAGCGGCACGGCCTATCCACTGCTGGCACTGGCGCTGTGCGACCGCCTGGACGGCGCCGCGCCCAGAGAAAACGACCTCGCACTGTTAGATAAATG
>Ga0214919_10002811_pt1 | contig 26909 bp, 17 predicted proteins | sample LL1503_MetaG_FD_177994 | JGI IMG/M metagenome (GOLD analysis project Ga0214919, IMG submission 177994) | Freshwater microbial communities from Lake Lanier, Atlanta, Georgia, United States - LL-1503 | ecosystem: Environmental > Aquatic > Freshwater > Lake | place: USA: Georgia | collected...
GCTGTTTTAATATTATTTGCTAATAATTCAGCTAATATTTTAATACAATAAGCTTCGTGACTTTTGGCTTTGAATAATATAGTCATATTTTTTACTATAAATATTTTAAACTTTAAATTAAAATTTGCAAAAAATGTAAAATTTTATTAAAATATTGATAGATAAATATGTTGGAAATAGTTTCCCACCATCTGGTGGGAAACTAAAATTGGTAAAGAAATGTAAGTCTAGCTCAAAATAATATTATTCGATTTTCTTAAAGCGTTATATTTTTCTAATTAAGGCTTAAAGACTTATGATATATAATAAAAAATGGAATTAATAAATCAAATAGATGAAACTTTTAAGTTTCAAGATAAAGATATAAGAGTAATAGGGAATTATAATGAACCTTTATTTGCAGCAAAAGATATCTGCACAATTCTTGAATTATCAAATATAACTGAGGCTCTAAGAAATATTCCTGAAAAATGGCGCACTTCAGAAATTCTGAAGTGCGTTAATGGACAAAATATGAACATGATAGTCCTAAAAGAACCGGCAGTTTATCAGCTTATAATGAGATCAACAAAACCGATGGCAAAGGCTTTTCAAGAGGCTGTATGTGAAGACATTTTACCTACTCTAAGAAAAAAAGGTGAATATAAGATACAGAGTATTATAGATAGAAATAAAGAACTCGAAGAAGAGAAGCTAAAAATCGAGGAAGACAATAAAAGATTAGAAGAAGAGAAAAATAAGAAGGAAGAAGAACTTACCAAACTAACTAAGAAGTATGTAAAACCTCCAAAAGAAGTAATAGATGGAATGAATTTTGTCTATTTAATAACTAGCGAAGAGAAAGAAGTATCAGGTGAATTTGTAATAGGAAAATCATTGTCTTTGACAAATAGAAAAGAAGATTATAATCAAGAAAAACTACACAATCACAAAATCATTTATTATAGATCTTTCAAATCTCCAAAAATAATGGATATAGCTGAAAGTTTAATTCTTTCTAAATTTGGGAAATATCGTTGTAAAGCGGGTAGAGATGTTTTTCAACTACCCGAATTTTCTAATATTTCATTATTTACTGATTTATTTGATAAGTGTTTTGATATTTTAGAAGATATAGAGGAAGAACATGTAATCTTTCCTAAAAGAACACCAATAAAGAATGAAGAACAAAAAGAAAAAAATGTAGTGTATCAAATGGAACATTATGATGAGATCCGAGAAAAACAAAGAGAATATCGTGAAATAAATGCAGATGTAATCAATGAAGTAAATCGTGAAAAATATGCAGAAAATCCTGAAAAAATATTAGAAAGAAATAAAAAATATTATGAAAAAAACAGAGAAGAATTGATAGAAAGTGCTAAAGAATATTATTATGATAGAAAGGAAGAGATTTTAGAAGAAAGGAAAGAATTTTATAAAGATAATAAGGAACATATATTAGAAGAACGTAAGGAATATTATAAAGAAAATTATAAAACTAAGATTGCGGTTAAAAGGCAAGCAAAAGAAACATGTGAATGTGGAATGATTGTAACACATTACTGTATGAAAAAACATCAGAAATCTGAAAGACATATGGTATTGATGGAAAAGTTGTCAAGAGAAGGCGGTGGTGGCGATTTCGCAAAAATAGTGATAGTTGAAGATGATGATGACGAGAATGATGAAGAAGAATAAATCAATCCTTATTTAAAATCTTCATCTTCGTTTAATTTTTCCTTATTTTTTCATAATATTCTTATATTCTTCATGATATTTTTTTCTTTTCTTTAGATAAATGGAAAAAGAGAAAGAAAAAGAAAAAGAAAAAGAAAAAGAAAAAGAACAAGAGATTCGATATAATAATGGTGTGACTGAAATAAAAACAGATGAATTTAAATATAAACATAAAAGTTTTTTTGGACGTGAAAAAGATTTTAATTTATACACTGATTTTCAAAAAATTAAAGACTATATTATAAATTTAAACTTGCTTGCTCGTGGTGGTCATATAGCTAATTGGGAAAAATACAAAAAAGATATTGAAAATACTACATTACATGCAGATGAATATTTTATAGGTGTTGATATTTATAGTATTTCAAATTATCATGGATATAGTTTTTATTGTCAAAAACCAGGTGGAATACAAATTTATATTTTTTACACAAATTACGGAAATATTATAGAAATATTTATGGAATTACAGGATGGTGGGTTTGAACCATTATACAAATATATAGTAATAAAAAATGATCGTAAATTAAACTTAGAACAAATAAATTTGTTAAATAATATACTATCATGTTCAGAATCTTTTGGAAGAGAAACACTTAAATGTGTATATCTAACTTCTTCATTTATTAATAATATTCTAAATACAGTTATATACAAATATGTCGGAATACCAAGGAGACCTGAAGAACCAAGACCACCAGAAGAAATAAAAAAAACAGAAGAACCAAGATCAGAAGTACCAGAAGATGGTAAAAAGAAAAAATCACGTAAAAAGAAAAAATCACGTAAAAAGAAAAAATCACGTAAATTAAATTCTCGTAAAAAGAATAAATAAGACTTCTTTAATTATAAAAATAATTAAAGAAATAATGCAATGATTTTTATTATGCTGTAACAAATAATTCATCCTATATACTTATCTTTATCACCGCTCGTCTCTTTTTATATCTAAATATTATAAATTGTGTTTGTATTTAAAATATTTTTAGTTTTATCTTTCTTTCTATATAATAAAAAATGGTTAGAAAAGCATTATTGATTGGAATAAATTACATAGGAACTGAATACGAACTCAATGGTTGTATTAATGATGCTAAAAATCTTAGATCTTTTTTAACTGATAATTGTCTTTTTAAAAATGAAAATATCAAAATGTTGTCTGACGAAGATTCATTAAATTTACCTAATAGAAGTAATATGGTAAATGGGATAAAATGGTTAGTATCAAATAATTTACCTGGTGATAGTTTATTTTTCTTATATTCAGGTCACGGAGGATATATTAGAGATAGAAATTTAGATGAAAGTGATGGTCGCGATGAAACTATAATTCCTTTAGATTTTGAAACATCTGAACAAATAACTGACGACTGGTTATTTACTAATATGGTTTCTAAAGTACCAAAAGGTGTAAATTTAAATTGTTTCTTTGACAGTTGTCATTCAGGAACAGCGATTGATTTGAAATATAATTATAAATCAAATTGTATCTTTAAAAAAGGAAAACTTACAGAAAATGTAATTACTTATAAAAATGATGAATGGTCTGATAGTTTTAATTTTTCAATAGAAAGAACAAAGGATGTAGTTGGGAATATTTGTTTATTTTCCGGATGTCAGGATAAGGAAACGTCGGCTGATGCTTTTATCAATAATAAAGGGCAGGGTGCTTTTACTTTTTGTTTACTTGAAACTTTGAAACAAAATTTAGTAAAAATGGATGATGGAACATTTAGATATAGGAACGGTGTATTGAAATTAAGAAATATTTTGAAAGAAATAAATGGAAGACTTGATATAAATGGATATGAACAAAATACACAACTTTCTTTGAGTAAAAAAGAAAATTTTGAAACTATGTTGAATTTTTAATTTCGAGCGATAAAAAAATATATTCTAAAAAAATTGAAAAAAATATATTTTTTATTTAAAAAAATCACACACATTACAACAAATGTCTCCTTACTTATATCAATCATATTATCAAGACGAAGACGATGATGATGAAATGCCTGCTCTTGAGAGTGAAGAAATGTCCGATGATGATATAGATTATCGTGGCGGCGGTCAATTAAATCGTTCATACGAACAATCTATTACGTATAATGTATTATATAATGAATTGTATAACGAATTGTATGGAATTGATGGTATTCGGAGAGGTCAACATTTATTTAGAAATGACCCAAACCCAGCCGAAGATGACGAGAATGATAATCAAACTTATATTGATGACGACGATGATGAAATGCCAGAACTTGTTTCAGGTGACCAAAGTATGGAAGTTTTAGATGGAGATAATTAATATGTTATATGTAAAAGAATGATTAAATGCAAAAAAAATATAGTAGTTTAATTTTTATTATTAAAAAAGTAATAAAAATATTTTTCTTACCTTGAGTATCTCTGTTGAAATTGATTCATTACATTTTTAGACATTAAGGATTTTTCAGTTTCAGCTATTCTCATTTCATTTTGTTTTCTTTCAAATGTTGGGATTGATCCTGAATTTTCAAAACCACCTCTTTGTCTTCGTTCTTCTAAATAGTAATCTCTACTTGAAATATTCGATTCACCTATTTTATTTTCATTTGCAAAGAAGTTTGTAGCCACAGTTTTTCTTTCGTTTTCTCTGATATATTCAGGTTTTATATTTTTCTGTGTATTATATTTAATATTTGTGTTGGTTTGGTATTCAGGTAGATTTCTTTCAAGTTCAATATTTTTGTGTATGAATGAAACTTTAGCGTTGCCTATAATATTTGTTTTTGTTTGATATTCAGGTAAATTTCTTTCAAGTTCTATATCTTTGTGAATGAAATTGACATTTTTTCTAGTTCCATTCGAATTTGTTCTAGTTTGATGTTCAGGTAGATTTCTTTCAAGTTCTATGTCTTTGTGAATAAAATTTGTATCTTTTCTGGAACCATTGGTATTTGTTCTCGTTTGATGTTCGGGTAAATTTCTTTCAAGTTCTAGGTCTTTGTGAATGAAATTGACATTTTTTCTGATTCCATTCGTATTTGTTCTCGTTTGATATTCAGGTAAATTTCTTTCAAGTTCTAAATCATCGTGAATAAAGGAAACTTTTTTACTGTCACCCATTAGATTTGAATGAGCTTCATATTCAGGTAAATTTCTATCAAGTAGTTCAAAATTTTCATAAATGTGATTTGTTTTTTCAATACCTGAAAGTGTGGTAGTATAGTTAATTGAATTTGTATCTTTTGTTTTCAAGTCATTTAAATCTAGCATATCTTCGTCTAAGAATACTCCGTTGTCTACATAACTTCCAATGTTACTATATACAGAGTGAGCATTGGTATCTTGTATGTATTTATCAGAATTAAAATTTTCTTCATTTAATGTTTGATGTTTTACTTCTTGTAGATTTGGTTGAGCGGAAACAGTTGTGTAATTTTCATTGATACCTTTAGTTGGGTCTTGTACAAAAAGTTCTGTATGTCTGTTCATACTGCTAATGTTAGGAGTGGCTTTTTTATGAGCTATTTCTTGTATACTACTTTTAGTGTGTACGAATGGTTCTTGAAATGGTTTTTGAAGTAGATAAGTTTTTGTAGATCTGACTTGTGATGAAACTATTTTTTCGTGTACATTTCTGGTTGAATTTACATTTCTAGAGTTGCTTAATTCTTTTAGATTATGGGGCATTCCAGGGTTTGAGATTGCAAAAGTTGTGTTTCTAGGCATTCTAGAAAGAGGTAGTAAATCTTGTGGTGCTTGAACGGGTGGATGAAAATCACCATCTTTATTGATTGTGTAAGGTAAGAAAGCTTGTTGATTACCAAAATTTTGTTGCGAACCTCCAAAATTTGAATAGTTAACGCTTACACTGGGGTTTACACCTCTTGCAAATCTTAAAATTGCTTCGGCAGAACGATCTGAGTTATCAATCATTTTTGTGATTTCATTGGTGTCACCGACCTTATCAATTCTTCTCATCATTATAGATCTTGGTGGTTCTTTCATTATATTCATATTTGTACCCCAAGACCCAACTGAAGGTAGAGTAACTTTTCCACTATTTGTAATTGCTGAGTATGATAACATTATTTATTATATTATTTATTTATATTTGGATAAAGTTTATAAATTAAATACAAAAAAAATCTTTATATGTTAAAAAAATGAAATAGAAATAACCAGAAAAAAATAGATTTATCGGATTTATTAAAAGTTGAAATAAATGATATCATTCGAAACATCATCAATTTTATAAACGGTTAAATCGAAATATTATTTGAATTAGGAAGAATAAAAAAAAAATTGATATATGTGAAAAAGTTCATACTCATTTCAAACTTCAACTCACTCTTTCTTTAAATCCAATTATGTAGTTCAAACACACGACCAATGCTTGGTCGCAGGTTTTGACCAAGAAAAAATTGATTTTATTTACGTTAATTATTTTTGCAATTTTATTTTTATTTTTATTTTTATTTTTTATTTTCAACAAAGACATCATAAGTAATTTATAAATTGCAGAAAGAAGACTTCATTTAATTTTTATCACTTATACATTTGAGTCTATACCACGCTTGATTTAATACATGTATTTTTATAATGTTTATACACTTTCTTACAGATCGTTTTTTATTAAATTCTTCTTTACTTATAAATAGATCTGGTTCAAGAACATAAATAAATTCCCTTCTAATTTGTATATAATCATCTATATTTGGTAAATCGAGATGATTTTTAATATACCTTCTCAATCTTTGATAAATGACATTTACAGCTTCAAAATCAAACTTGTGTTTTTTAAATAAATATTTGACAAGTTTTACTTTAGCATTTGCAGTGCAATATTCTAATTGTTTTTCGATAGGTAAATCTTTTAGATACATTTGTAATACGTTTATAAATTTTAATATAATAATTCAATTTTTAATTAAACTAGTGGTTTTAAATAAATCGTTTTTTGGTTAAATAATGTGAGTAAAACTTGTCCTACTATGAGAAAGTATCTAGAGGATGCTTGTGAAATAGACGAAATACTAAAAACTGATCTAACAAAACTGAAGTTTTTTGAGGAAGAAAAAGTTGACTATGTTATTGATACTAGTAAATACAAACTTATATTAAATGATATTATGATTACAGCTCGCCCTGAAGATGGCTTTATTAATGCAACTCAACTCTGTAAAGCTGGTGGAAAAAAATTCAATCATTGGTCTAGCTTAGAATCTACTAAAAAATTAATTGAAGCCTTGAAACAGGATAAAGAAAGCGTTGCCGGGATTCCGGCAACGAATTTCATGGAGATAATTCAAGGTGGTGAAGCTAAATTACAAGGGTCTTGGATTCATCAAGATTTAGCTATTCATCTTGCAATGTGGATTTCACCTGAGTTTTCTATTCAAGTTTCTAGATGGACTAGAGAAATTATTTATACCGGTAAAGTTGATATTCAACATAAGAAAAATGAAGCTGAATTATTAAAGCTTCAAAATGCTTTTTCAAAACAGCTAATTGAAAATAAAAAATTACAGAAAAAGGTAGTTTGTAGAGTAGCAAGAGAAAAATTTGGTAACGGATTTTATATGTATATAGTCCAAACTGACTCAACAAAGATTACACGTAGGTATAAAATCGGTAAAACTAAAAATCTTGAGGAAAACTTAGCTTTCTATAACCGTTTAGAACCTTCCGAATATGTATTTTATATGAATTGTAATTCTGAACATATGATGGATAGTACTGAAACATTTGTTCATTCTTGTTTATCTAAATGTAGAGAATATGCAAATCATGAATATTTTATACTTCCAGAAGATAAGGAAACAACTTTTTTCATTAGAATAATACAAAATATTATAAATGCTGGAAATAATTTATCAGAAAATGGTGTTGTCTGTGAATTAGCTTTATAAAAAATAATATAAAAAAAATAATATAAAAAAAATAAATTAAGGATTAATAAAAAGAAATGTCAGTTAATAAAAATAAATCTAAATTATTATCAAAGCCTCAGTCTGAATTTAATTGGAAAAATATTAAAACTTGTGCCGATAAAATAGAAGATATTCCATTATCACAAAATCATAAAGTCACAAAATCAAAGTTTGATTTACCCTCTTTGAGAGCAGCATTTTTAAAAGGTAAAATTTTAAGATCTCATACAATTTTAAAATGTGCATTTTTACATCAACCCCCAGATGATTTAGTAAGAACTTCAACAGGTGAAATGGAAACGGCAGTGGATGAAAATGGTGTATCTATTCCTTTGGATCCACTACAATTAGAAGTTGATAATATGGAGATAATTCCTGCTATTATTCATACAATTACAACAAGATTACAACCAATTGTTAATATTAAATTTAGTTTTTATGAAGATGAAGAAAGTAAAAAGTTGTGGAATCCAAATGTTTCAGATATTAGAATATCGTTTGATCCAAATGGTGGAGCATGGTCATTATTAGGTCGAGATATTCTGAATTCAAAAACACAAAAAGAAAAAAACAAGGCAACAATGAATTTAGGTTGGTTTGACGTCCCGACCACTTTACACGAATTTTGCCACAGTCTCGCAATGACCCACGAGCATCAGAACCCAATTGGTAAGACAATAAACTGGAATGTCGATCGCGTCCATCAATGGGCTGAAGAGAGCCAGGGATGGGATGCAAAAACAACTGATACAAATATCATTAAGAAATATACTAAAGATCAGATTAATGGGTCGGAATATGATCCCAAATCTATAATGTTGTATTTTTTCCCTGGAACATTGGTTAATAATGACGAGGGTGAATGTTGTGGTAACGGAACACAGCAAAATTTGCAATTTTCGCCTTATGATGTTTTATTTTTGAATAAAATTTATCCCACCAAAGGTCAAAATTTGACACCTGAACAATTTACAGTAAAATTTTTTAATGATAATTTTAATCAGGTTATTGATATTGAAAATTTAAAAACACAGGTTCAAAAAAATAATGAAAGAGAAGGTGAAAGTGATTCAAACGATACAGAAGAAGAATCTGCACAAAAAATAGAAAAAGCAAAGAAAAATAAGGAGAAATTTGACGACGAAGAAGAAGAATTTCCAATTATAATAGAGGATTTAGGTGATTCCAATCATGCGATTCAACATAAAAATACTGAAGATATAAAAAAAGAGGAATATAAGCCCATAAATAAAAAACGTTATAAAAAGGGTGAAACTAGTTTTTATTCATCAAAAATATTTATTATATTAATAGTTTTATTGTTTATTTTTATAGGGTATTATTTGATAACTAATTGTATGGCTACTGATGATTCTGTTAAACAAGAATTTGAGAAATTATAAACCAAAAAATAATATATTTAAAGATTAAAATAAAAACTACTAAAATAAAACAATGTCACAATATAAAAAAATATCAACTTTTGGTGAAAAAAAAATTGAATCGGAAGTTGTCATTCCGAAAATATTAAAAATTGAGGATAAAATGCATTTAATACAAAATTATAAAGTTTGTGTTGTGGATGTTTATGCAGACTGGTGTGGTCCGTGTAAAATTGTTTCACCCCTTTTTTCTCAATTATTTAAAAAATATAATATTCCTGGTATTTGTATTCTTGCAAAAGAAAATGTCGATCTTAATTTATCTCCTAATATTCAGGTTGTTCCATCTTTTCAATTCTTTTTATATGGTCAATTAGATTCAGTTATATCAGGTGCAGATATAACGTTGGTTGAGAACAAAATTATAGAATTAATTAATTCACCTACGCCGACTATTCCTCCAACAACTTCTGAAACAACACCTCCACCTTCATCGCAACCTCCTCCTCAGCCTTTACCACCTCAATTGCAACCAAATTTTCAATACCAAACCCCTCCTCCTCCACCTCAAATGAATAATAATCCAAGTCAAACACAATCAGAAGGATTTCAACATGCTCATAATGTAAAACAAGAATTTTATGAAAAACCTCCACAATTGCCAATTCAATTACCAATTCGAAGAAAATCTTAAGTCACAGTAATTTTAAAATTAAACAAAATTTTAAAATATAAAAAAATTTTAAAATATAAAAAAATTATACTTATAATAAAAATGGACGAAGATGAAATTGAATTAATAGAAGATATTTATATTCCAAGAAATAATGAAACTGAAAGATTAGGATCGAATCCATATATACTAGAAAAAAAATATATAAAAAAACCATCAACAAAAGCAGATTTAAAGCACAATCTTGAACTTATTATGAATGATACTGATTTAGATAGACCAGAGTATTATGGATCAATAAAGTCGTTATCACATGATGTATTTAGATTAGCAAAAATTGTAGAAAATTTAGTAGATAAACATAAAGACGGATCAAAAAGAAAAAAGAAAAAAAACAGCGTAAAAAGAAAAAAGAAAAGCGTAAAAAAATTAAGAACATAGTTCAAAATTATCATTTATTTTAAAAAAAATTGCTAAACATAATACAAACAAGAAAAATTCCACTGTAAAAGAAGAAAAAAATTACATTGTTTTTTAAAGACTTCCAAATAAAATTAAATAAATGAAAAAAAAATTGTATTTGAAAATAGAAAATAATTTTGATTTGCACGTGTTGACAAATGTTGAAATATATAGAAATGTAATAATAGAAGGTTTAGAAGAAAATACTCTTTTGTATAGATTCACTACAAACTTTTTAAAAAGATCTGGGTTTGATTTTATAAAAACTGATGTTTCTTCTATTATTAAATTTAGAAATACAAAAATAAAAAAAATTGCATTTCATATATATTTTTTTTGTGTTAGGGGAACAAGTACAGCATTATATGACTATGCTCATTATTCTGAATCTATTTTACAATGTGAAAGTATTTTTGTAGCACCAAAATCATCGATAAAGGAAAATAAAAATGTTGATATAGCACTAAAAAAATTTCAGAAACGTTTTAAAATTTTTTATTATGATGATATGATGGATTTGGATAATATATTGGAAAAAGAAGATTGTGATATGTTATATGTTATAAAGTATGGTACAAACGATGGTGTGTATTCTACTAAAATAAAAACATGTGTGCACTGTGTTTTTGACATGTCTCAAAATCATGGTAATGTGTATGCGGGAGTATCGGAACAAATTGCTTCAAAATTTGGAAATAATAATTTATATGTTCCACATATGGTGATTGAACCTTTTCAAAATAAAGAAAATCTTAGAGAAAAATTAGGAATTCCATTAGAATCAAAAGTTTTTGGTTATCATGGAGGAAGTGATTCTTTCAATATTCACTTTGCGATAAATGCAGTGAAAAAAGCATCAAGATTATTTCCTGATGTATATTTTTTATTTGTTAATATTCCAAGATTCGATAATAATAATCCTAGAGTTATTTTTTTAAATAAAATAGTTGAGATTGAAGATAAAGCTATGTTTATAAATACATGTGATTGTTGTCTAGAAGCTCAAAGTTTAGGACAGTCATTTGGACTTTCTTTATCAGATTTTAGTGTAAATAATAAACCTATAATAACTTATGGAGGTATTGTTTTGAATGATAATTATAAAAAAATACTTGGTGATAAGGCAAATTATTATTATGAAGAAGAAGATTTGATTGAAATTTTAAAAGAATTTAATAAAGAAGAGTATGAAAATAAGGATTTAAATTGTTATAAGGAATATAGTCCTGTAAAGGTTATGAAAATTTTCAAAGATATTTTCTTATTGTAAAAAATTTATATAACAACAATGGTTGAAACCGAATAAGAGGGGAGGGTTCACGATATTTTCAAAAATGTATATTTGTTATTGATTGACAATGACAATCAATAAAAATCTCAAAAGTTTTTTCTAATGAAGATAGGACAAAACGTTTCACATTTATTTTTAATTTCTTTGCTGAATGAAACTTTCTTCTCAATGTTTTTTCTAATTATCATTAAAGGTAAGTATATTTTTCTAATTACTAATGGATATTTCATTTCTTAATAAAAGGCTATTTTTTAAATATATTTATAATCTTCCTATTTTTTGAGTGTGTTTCGCATAATTTTTTTTCTTTTTCTAAGCATCTCGAAGCTTTTCTTGAAATCAGAATTTTAACAGAGTGGTGAAATAACTTTCTCCGTTTATTTTATATCCAACAATTTTAATACCATGTGAATTTTCATTGTTGATATTTACATAGAAATTATTTATTTCAGAAGGATTTTCATAAGCAAATAAGTTACAGTTAAAATATTCAAATCCTCCCTCTGGTTCAACATAATATCCAGAGTTGTATTTCTTTCTGGTCCAATCTATACCAATTTGGCTTGCATTTTCAAAACTATTTGTGTTTTGAGCAATAAAAATTTGGTTATTACTAATTCGATCATTTTTAAAAAAATAGGGTTGTATTAAATTTGGATTTATAAAATCATATAGAGAATATTTATTGAGTTCAGTATTTTCTTCTTTTTCTTTCAACCATTTTAAAGTAAATTCTTGATTTTTTAAAACAACTTGATTTGGAAAATTTTCAAAATCTTCTGTATCTAAGTAAAAATTTTTTAAAAAAGTGTTCTCTCTATAGTTTAGAATTGAAGGAAAATTTCTTGTTATTTCAAGTCGTAGACTGTATAAAAGTCTTTTTAAAATTTCGTTTGAATTTATGATCATTTTTTCTTGTCTCATTATATCAGAGTTTTGGAGAGAGAAAATATTTTTCATTTTTTTGTATGAAAAACTTGTATCGATTATTATAAACTTTCTTACAAATCCTTCTATTAAATTTTGGTCAGCGTTTTCTGTATTAATAATTGGATTTTCATTCATTTTTTGATGAATATAAATAGAATATAGCCAAAAAATATATTCTGTAAGATATTTTGCTAGTTTTTTATTGAATTTAAATGAATCTATCTGACTTCTTGAACCAATTAAATTATTAAGAGTCAGTGAAGTTTTTTCAATTATTCTTTTTGCAAAATGTAAATTGTTTGATATTCCGTTACACATGATAATTACATCTAAAGTTCCAAATTTTCCGTGAATTTCAGATAGTACATCATTCAAAACAATGTGTTTTATTGAAGTTAGTTTTAAATAATTGAGAACTAATTCTTCTAGATATCTTTCATTTGAGATTGAATAATATCTTTCATCGTTATCAATATTTAGTGGTGTGAATGGAGTTTTAAAAATCATTGAAAAAAGTATATTATTATAATTAATATTTATTATTCTTGTTTTACCCTTATTGTCTACAAATTGTGATACAATGTTTAATTTTTCTATTTTTTCATAATCATTTTCTTTGATGTAGTATACATTGTCTAATTTATTGAACATATTTATTACTTTTTGTGAAATTTCTGAATCGTAGTCAAATTCGCATTGTATATCATGTGCAGATTTATTATTCGATAAAGCAATTATTTCACATTGTGGGTATTCTGATGCATCACTTTCACTACCTTTATGAACATATATGAAAACACATTTGTTTTTATTTTCTTTTTTATAATATCCTTCTTTAAAAAATGGTATTTTTAGATATTCATTATTATCATCATCTCTAACAAAAATAAAAATATTATATTTATAGTATTCTTCAAGTATTCTGACGTAGCTTAATGGATTAAAATATGTATTGACTTGTTTTATATCGCTTTGAATATTTTTCACAGTGCTTTCGGCATTTTCTTGTTTAGATAATATGGCCATTTTAGAAAATAATTGTCGTCTTAAATCTTCGGTGTACAACCAAAAACTATCATCTCTTTCAGATAAAAGATGAATTGTTTGAATACAATCTATAAAACTATTTGGGCTTCTCTTTACACCAAATCTGTAAAAGGTATAGTTGATATCATTCTGTAAATTTTCAAAGAATAGATTTAATTTGGGAGGTAACATTCCACTACATAGTTCCTTTACAAATTTATTTGTTTTAATTTTATCCTGTTGATGCTTTACTAGTTCATTTTTAATATCTTCTATTTTTTTATTTGCAATATATTCTTTTTTATCATCTTCATCCTCTTCTTCTTCATCTTCACCCTCTTCTTCCTCTTCTTCAATATTTTTTTCTTCTTCGCTATCATCTTCATTATTTTCAAATTTAAATAAATTAAATATACTGGGAGACTTTTTTTTCAAATGTTTTATTTTATTTTTTGTATTTTGACGTATTTTAAAACAACAAGGTAAATGTTTAAAAAGTTGTTTATTTTTTAGTTTGTTTTCTTTCATTCCAGGAAAAGTTTTTCCCAATTTTATATTTCTATCGACATTACAAATATATCTTCTAGGATCAAAACCATTCATTTCTTTCTTTGGGAATATTAATATATCTGTTTTTTCGTCTAATGATTTTTTGTACAAATTATTTGGACTTAATGGTTTTCCAGATGATAAATGTTCTTGGTAATTTTCATAATCCTTATCAATATTTTGAGGATATTGTTGACAAATATTTCTAATATATTTCCCTTTAATGAAAATACCCGGTTCTAGTTTTTCCAAGTCTTTTGCTTTTGAATTTAGTGATTTTGTATTTTCCTTTTGTTTTTTATTTTTTTTTGTTGTATCTTCAAAATCATCTAAATATATTTTGTATATTCTTGCAATATTATCGAATTCCAAGTAATATTTTTCTAATAATCTACTAAGTATATATTGAAATTTTTCGACATTTTTTTCATTTGAACATTTTGTAATGTGAATTCTTATATATGAATTTTTAGAAAAATATTCATCATCTTCGTCATCATTATTTTTATATTTATCATCCTTTTGTTCTATTATACTAGCAGTAATTTCACCTGTACTTTCATGATTAAAATGAAGAGTTGTTTTAGAAAATGGAATTCCTTTACTTTCATCGATTGTTATAAAATTGCTAAAAATGTCATTTGACATTATAAGATCACATAAAACTGTTTTATTTAAATTTTTATTTGGAAAATCGAATATACCTCTAATCAAACTACATTTTTCAGATATTATTTTAACTTCATGTTCTGGAAATATACTAAAAAAAGTGTTCATTACATTTTCTTTTGAAATTTGATTTATATTGAAATCAAACATTACATTAAAATCACTATTTATAACAACCTTTACAAATGAAGAATCATATTCTTTTTCTAACTTTTTTTTCATCTTTTGTTCAAGTTTTGTTTCATCTTTTGTTTTTTCTTTTTCTTTTTCTTTTTCTTCTTCCTCTTCTTCCTCATCTTCCTCATCTTCCTCATCTTCTTCTTCTTCATTTTCTTCTTCTTTCTTTTTACCTTCTTTTTCAGGTTTAATTTTTCTTTTGATTCTCTTTGTTTTTAAAATATATAAAACTATTTTATCTTCATCATTTATTATCCAATGATCAGGTGCAATAAAATCTCCAAATATTTTATAAAATCCATTACATGAAGCAAATTGAATATTTGTATTAAGTTCAATAAAATTAAAAATATCAAGAATAGAAAAAATTGGAGGAATATCAAGTTTTATTTCAATTACATTTTCTTCCAATTGAAAATCAGTGTGTTTAATACCATCTAAATCCATTATTTCATTAATTGAATTTAATATTTTACTTTCTTTTAATAAGTTGGTTTGAATATTTTTTTCAAAAACTTGAATGTATTTTTGATAGTCAGTTAATTTTAAAAGTAGCTCTTTCTCATTAAATGGTATTTGTAGATTTCTTAGAGATACATACAATCGGTCTAGTATACTACTTATAAACATATCAACAAATCCACCCATTGAATTGTAACTTTTCAAATTATCAATGAAATTTTTGTTATATATGATAAATGGTGTTATAATATCCTCGTAAACACTGAATGGTAAAGTAAATTTAGAAATTATGTCATTATGTAATTCTGTAAAATCATATCTCGTCGAAACATAAATTTTTATCGTATCAAGTAAATCTTCCACTATATATTTTTCATTTTCATTAAAAGATTTTGGAAATCCATTTGGAAAATATAAATATTTTGGTAATGTTCCAAGCGCAATACCAATTTTATTTGTTATAGTTTTTTCTGAATCAAGTTCTGTTATAATAATTTGTTTGTTGTTAAAAAATACATTCATTATTATCCTTTTTATTATCATAAGTTTTTTTTTATATTTCCATTAAAAAATAAAAAATACTTGAAAGATTACTTAACAAAATGTCTTGTTAAGTAATTTAAATAATTTTTTTAATAATTTAAACCTTTGTTGTATTTGGTTGTTGACCGCTAATAGAATTCATATATTCTGGTAATCCATCAGCGAAAGATTGCAAATCTTTTAAAGTTCTTCCACCATTGTAAATAATTCTCTTTCCTTCAACATAAAGCATATAACTTGGAAAACCTACTAATTCTGGATAAATTTTGTTCATTTTATTTTTTAAATTCGCAACTTCAGGAATTGTGCTATCCGCTTGTATTGTTGCAACAATAAAATTGGGATTTTTCTCTGCAAATTCTTGAAAATCTGGTTTAGCCATTTTACAAAATCCGCAAAAATTTGCTTGTAACATTATAAACATAGGTTTATCCTTCGGTATAAGTGGGTTTATAATATTTCCTTCATCATCAAAATCAGTTGAATCCAAATAAACTACTGGTCTTGTTAAATAATCCATTTTTTTTTATTATATACTTTTTTTTTATAAACCATTTTTTTATTTTATTTTTTAAAACTATTACGATTGTTATATTACAACACAATAGATAGATTTATTTAAATATATAAAATTTATGAAATAATTTTTTATTAAAATAAAGAAATAATGGAAAGTGATATCTTAGAATTTTTACCCAAGTATTCAAATATTCATAACTTTGAAAATGAAATATTGAATCCATATGATAATTTTAACTTATCAATTGCGTCAAAAAAAGAATTTCTAGATGAAAAAATATTTAAAAATGATATTCCAGTTGAAGGTGAAAAATTATTTAAAGCACAAAAATTTGTAATGAAATTTTTATCATCATATACTCCGTATGATCAATTGCTTTTATTTCATGAGATGGGAGTTGGTAAATCGAGAGCAACAATTTCTGCAATAGAGAATATAAAAAAAGAAAATTATTATAATTTTGATGGTGCTATTATAGTTGGAAAAGGTAAATCTATATTGAAAAATTTTAAAGATGAAATTGTTCAATATACTGATGAATATTATCCACCTAATTATGAAAATTTATCTGAAAATTTGCAAAAATTAAGATTGAATGCTTCTATTAAAAAATTTTATAATTTCAAAACATTTGTAACTTTTGCAAATACATTAAGTGGATATAGTAATGAAAGAATTAAAGAAGAATTTTCAAATAAAATTATTGCAATTGATGAAATTCATAATCTTAGAGAAGATTTAAATAAAAATACAAATAATATCTGGTATTATGATGATATAAAAAAAGAATGGTTCAATCCATTAACGAAAATTTCTTCTACGAGTAAACCACAAAAAATGAATAAAAGTTGGATTGCTGTTAAAGATAAGAATAAGAATAAATTTGTTTATAAAAATAATAAGGATGATTCAATTCAAGAAAATCATCCTTATAATGTTAATCCTTACAAGGAGTTTCATAGATTAATACATAATATTAAAAATTCTAAGGTTATATTATTATCTGGAACTCCAATGAAAGATAGTTTTAAAGAAATAGCTAGTGTAATGAATTTAATATTACCCATTGATGAACAGTTACCTGTAAAATCGGATTTTATCAGAATGTATTTTAAAAAAAATGGTGATTTCTATGATTTAAAGGACGATTCAAAAAAGAAAGAATTAAAAGATAAATTTAAAGGTCGTGTTTCATATTTAAAAGCAATTACATCAGAAGTCCAAAAAAAGTTTGTTGGTAAAAAAGTTCCATCTTTAAAATATTTCACTGTTTATCCAGTTACAATGTCAGATGAACAGTCAGAAGTTTATAAAACTGCTTATAAAAAAGATAACAAGAAATTTAAAAATTTTGACAAAGAAGATTTATCAACAGAAAATGATGAGGAAGACGAAGAATTTGAAGGAGACGAAGAAGGAGATTTTGAAGATATAGATGAAGAAGAAAAAAAGGAAGAAGAAAAGGATGAAAAGGAGGAAGAAGAAGAGGAAGAGGAAGAAGAAGAGGAAGAGGAAGAAAAAGAGGAAGAGGAAGAGGAAGAGGAAGAAGAAGAGGAAGAGGAAGAAGAGGAAGAAGAGGAAGAGGAAGAAGAAAAGGAAGAAAAAAAGGAAGAAGAAGAAAAGGAAGAAGAAGATGATCAAACAATATATGTTAAGTTTAAATTTGGTTCTAATGTAATTGGATATGGGTTCATTTTAGATAAAAAGTTATATAAGGATTTTCAAATTACCAATTATAATGAAAATGACATTTATGTATTTGAACTAAAATACGATATTAAAGATGATAAAGTTTTCTTTAAATTTAAAGATGCAAATATACTTAAAATTTCTGAAGAAAACATAGAATATTCTTTTAAATCAAATAAATTAGAAGATATTGCAACACTTATATTAAATGATTTATCAAAAAATGAAGAAGATGAAGAAGATGAAGAAGATGAAGAAGATGACAATAAAAGAAATTTAGTTAGACGAAGATTTGGTAGAATAGGAAATTTTAGAGATGTTTTTAAATCAGTTGGTCAGAAAAAATTATTTGATGGTGCAAACAATGATTCAACTTCATCTTTTTATTATCATTCGAGACAAGCATCTTTATTTATATTTCCAGAATCAGATGGAAATTACACATATGGAAAAGCTGGATTTCAAAAATATGTAAAACGTTCAAAAAGTGGAAATTTTAGTTTATCAAGCGAAATAATATCTGCGTTATCAGGAAATACTAATGAAGAAAAACTTGAAAAATTACAAAAGTATTCACCAAAATATGCTGAAGTCATTAAAAAATTATTGGAAGCTTATGATAATAAAAAATGCTCTTTTGTTTATTGTAATTCAGTTACTGGAAGTGGTTTAATACTTTTTTCATTATTATTAAAAATTTTTGGATTTTCTAGTGCATCAGGTAATGAAAAAACCAAAGGTAAACGTTTTGCATTTTTTCTAACGAGTGGTTCAGATTTCTCCAACCTTAAAGATAAATTTAATAAATATGAAAATAGACATGGAGAATATATTAGCGTAGTTCTTGGTTCTAGATCAATATCAGAAGGATATTCTTTTAAAAATATTTTAGAAGAACATATAATTACTCCACATTATAATTATGCAGAAATTGACCAATCGATTGCAAGAGGATTTCGATTTAAATCACATATGCATTTAGTACAGGATTGTAAAAAAAAATTGAATGATCTTGGATATAATTATGATTTGGATAATTTAGAAGATATAAATCAAGTGATTGATGATTGTCAAACGGAAAATATTGAATTTCCCGAATTAAAAATTTTTCAATATGTAGCCATATCAAACGACAAAAAAACTCCATCAGTTGATATTGAATTTTACAAAATATCAGAAATAAAAGATGTAAATATCAAAAAAATCGAAAGAATAATGAAAGAAGCAGCCGTTGATTGTTCAATCAATAAAGAAAGAAATTTATTAACTGGTTATAATAATTTGAGAGAATGTGAATACATGGAATGTCAATATGAATGCGATGATATAAAAAGAAATTTCAAACCGATAGTAGATGATACAACAAATTTTATCTATCATTTTAAAAATTCAAAAAGTTACAATGATATTAAAACTAAAATTTTAGATATATTTAGAATAACTTTTAAAATTGATTTTGATATTTTAAAACAAATATTTCCATCAGTGAAAAAAAATTATTTGCTTCAAATTTTATATGATTTAATTGTCGATAAAGAAAGAATTTTAAATAAATATAACATCCACTGCTATTTAAAAGAACATAATAATATATTTTTTCTAACCGATGATTTTTCAGATAATGATGTATTAGTAGAATTTTATACTAAAAATCCGAATGTTGTTGAATACGATGCATTTGATAAATATTTTGAAAAATTAACATTGGAAAATGCACCAAATCTAATAGATTCATTATTTAAACTTGACGTAAAACATAAACGTTTTAAAAAGAGAATTTTAGGAATTTTGAAGAAAATAGATATGGAATCGCAGGAATTACTATTAGAATACTGTATAATAGCTAATGAAAATAAAACAAAAACAAATGAATTTCATAGAAATTATTTATTAACAGAGGTTTTTATTGGAAAATTTAAAAAAATTAACAATATTTATATCTCATGGTTATTGTTTGATGAAAAGATAAAAAATTATAACAAGTTGAGATGTTTAAAAAATATAAATGATGGATGGAAGAACTGTGATGATGACGAAGTAGAACTTTTCATAAATAAAGATGAAAATGTAGATGTTGAAAATATTAAAAATAATCCATATGGTTACTACGGTGTTCTTGAAAAGGATAAAAAGACTGAATCTATGAATTTTAAACTAGTAAAAATTTTAAAAGAAAAGACAACAAAAAAGAATAAAATTCCTTCTGGAAAAGTTTGTTATACATTTGATATGTTTGAACTAATAGATATATTAGAAAAGTTAGAAATTCATCCATCTACAGAAGATGATAAACTATGGAAAAAATTACAAAAAAGTAGTAAAACTGATATATCATATATGAAGCTTAAAAAGAATTTAAAAAATAAAATTGATGAGACTGAAGAAGTTGACATGATTCGTAAATACATTTTTTGGTATGACTTTGATAGAAAAATTTTATGTGATAAAATATTCAAAGTTATGAAAGATAAAGGTTTGATAATACAATAATAATTTTAGATTTTTTTTAGTCTACAAAAAAATGATTTTTTTATTAAAAAAATAGATTGAATATCACGATGTTATCATATAATTTTTTATTTTCAGAAGTTATATCTGAATTGAAAAGAAAAAAATGGATTGATTTTGATTTTCATAGAAATAGGTTTATTGAAACATTGAATAAAATAAAAAATTTAGAATGGATTGAAGTTGACGCTGTTAAATACGAAAATATATTTAATCCTGTGTCATTTGAAGTTCCTCCGTTAAGATCTTCAAGATATGGGCATTATAATTTTGTAAAATGTTTCCCCAGTACAAGTACATGTACTGAATGTTATAAATATTTTTGTATTTGTTGTTCTGAGGGTACAAATTGTATGTATGGAGAGAAATGTAAAACTCGTAGATGTTTTGAAATGTTGAATAGATATCATCCTGAAATATATGATATTAAATCATATAAAAAACGAGTTTTTGTTTACACTGCAAAAAATTTCGATTTTTTTAATAGAAAAAAAGAAATTGTTTGTCCAAGAGAAATTTACGGATATTAAGTAAGCTTAAAATTCTTTTTTAAAAAAATAAAATCACGGTTTTTATTTAATATAAAAGCATAAAAACAAGAATAAAAAAATAATGTTGAATAAAAAGAGAAAAATAATGAATGATAATAATTTGAAAAGAAGACGAATTTACGAAGATGACTCGGACTCGATAATATTAAAAAAAAGTAGGTATTATTGTATTTACGAAGAATATAAAAAATATAAAAGACAAGTTACTATGTATACTTAATTTTATTCGAAAAAACATCATGAAGAATCAATATCTATTATTAAAAGTATGTATTTTATATTATTTTTATAATATAAAAGTTTTTTAATAATTTGGAAGGCATCTTGCACTTGGTTCAATCATTTCACCAGACCATTTAGGTAACCAGTATCCATTAAATTCATAATTATTTGGATAAGCTTCTATGAACACATCATAGTAAAATTTTGCTTCTTTTGTTGGAAATTTTCCAATATCGCTATCATTCTTTGATACAAAATCGGTTATATATTCAAAAAAGGATTTCTTTACATTACTAATTCCATCTGAAAATGCTTCTTTAAGTCTAAACAAAACTTCTCTTGGTAGAATATTTTCATTTTCGAAACTTTTTCTTAAAAGTTCCTTTTCTATTTTAAAACCGCTTTTAAAACATCTATCATTTGGATTTATTGAAAGATACAAATCAACAAAATTATGACATAAGAATGGTACACGACATTCTAATCCAAAAGAACTTATACCTCTATCACATCTTAGAACATCATAATAATGTATATTTGATAATAATCGTATACATTCCTCATGACTTTCAATACTTGTTGGAGCATTACCAAAATAACGATATCCAGCTGCTATTTCATCACTACCATCACCTACTAATAAAACTTTTACATTTGTGTTTTCTTTAATCCATTTAGCGATTAAAAATTGTCCTGTTGTTGCTCGAACAGTTGTGATATCGTAACTTTCAATTATTTTAGGTATAACTTTTAAACATTCCAACCATTCTTCTATTGGAATTATAATTTCATGATGTTCTGAATTTATAAACTCGGCCACTTTTCTAGCATTTTGAATATCAGGAGAAGATTCCTCAATTCCTATACTAAATGTTTTTAATCTCTTTCCTTCATTTTTTAAAATTCTAGCAGCAATTGCACATACTAAGGAAGAATCTAACCCACCACTTAATAATGCACCGATATCTCTTTCTGATTGTAAACGTTTCTGTACACTTTTTATTAAACTTTCTCTAATTTTTGTATACACATCGTTGTCTGATGATAATGAATTTTCTCCTATTTTATAATAATGAAAATAATCGCTCTTAATACTACTTTCACTAATATTAAAAGAAAAAACTGTTCTTGGTTCAATTTGATGACCTAAACCATTGAAAGGTAATCCTTTTAATTCTGAACTAAAATAAAAACCTGATTCATCTATAAAACTAAATAAAGGTCTTATACCAAAACGATCTCTACAATAATATAATTTCAAATTTTCAGAGTCATAAATATCTAAAAGTATAAAAGCAAATTCACCATTAAGTTCTTTTACAGTATTTTCTATACCTCTTGACAAATATAAATCTAAAATGACATGACAATCAGATTTAGTTTCAAGATTATAATTATTAATGATATCTAAATAATTATAAATCTCACCATTGCATAATAGAATAACATTTCTATTTAAATCTTTATATTCAAATGGTTGATTTCCGTGAGCCACATCAATAATTGCAAGTCTATGGAAAACACAGCTAATGTAGTATTTATTAAATTTAAATTTTAGAATGTTAGTATTGTCAGGGCCACGATGAGAAACATTTTGAATTTTATCATTTTCATAATCATTTTTAGAAATATAAACTGTAATACCACACATTAAATTTTATTATTAGTTAATTTAGGTCTTTAAGCTATTTTTTTCTCATAATTTTGACAAAACAACAGTTGTACCAACCCGGTACTGTATATTTACACACTTATTTTACACGTACAAACAAAAAAGAAAAAATTCAGTACAAACTCATACTTGAAAAACTTTTTAATATAATTCCAGTAACTTCACATTAACTAAATAATTCAAACTTTTGACACGCTTGACCAACTTGGACAATTGCCAAGCAAATCTCTACTTGCTGGACAACATGTTCTATTGATGTTGGAGTAGAAGAGACTTACGACGTCCAACATGCTTGTCGTAACTAGTTGAGAACCATCACAAGTATTATAACCATCCGAAAAATTGTGATTTGTACTTCCTTCCTGGCAAAGATTTTTAAGCCTTAAAGCTCCGTTTGAAGAATATACCCAATTGTTAGAACATCCTTCGCAAGTACTAGAAGAAGTAGCTCCTACAGCTGTAGAATATGTTTCAGCTGGACAATATGTTATATTGGTTCCACCAGTACAGTATGCACCTTGTGGACATTGTGAACAGTCCCACACATATTTCAATCCTGGTGTTCTAGAATATGTTCCTGCTGGACAAAGTCTTCTTGAACCTCCATTACAATAATAACCTACTGGACATTGTTCACAAATATTACTACTACTAGCTCCTTGTAATTCAGAAAATGATCCAGGAGAACAATAAGCAATATTTGTTCCACCAATACAATAGGCACCAGCTGGACATGTGTTACAACCAGAAGTAGTTGAAGTTGAATATGCTCCAGCTTGACAAGTTATACAAGAAGTTTGTCCATAAGAAGAATTTGTAGTACCTGCAGGACAGCTTGCGCAATTTATAGCTCCTCCTACTAGTGGTGAATATCTACCTGGATCACATAAAGTAATATTTTCTCCACCTGTACAAAAATAACCTCCTGGGCACCTGTTACAACCAGAAGTAGCTGAAGTTGAAAAATATCCTCCATCACATCTTTGACAAGAATCTTGACCAGTAAGATTTTGTGTAGTACCTGGATCACATGATTTACAAGTACTAGCTCCTGCTGCTGAATATGTACCTGCTGGACATATAGTTTTATTAGTTCCACCAGTACAAGAATAACCTTTTGGACACTGTAAACAACCAGAAGTAGCTGAATCTGAATATGTACCTGCATCACATCTTTTACAAGAACTTTGTCCAGTAAGATTTTGTGTAGTTCCTACTGAACAAGTTTGACAAGTACTAATATTGTTAGCCCCTGTTGATATAGAATATGTTCCTATTGGGCAATTTTGACAAGTACTAAAACCAGTAGCCCCTAGTGTTGTAGAATATGTTCCTGTTGGGCAAAATGTACAATAACTAATATTGAAAGCCCCTGCTGTTGTAGAATATGTTCCCGCTGGACAATTTTGACAAGTACTAATACCAGTAGCTGATGGTGCTGTAGAATATGTTCCTCTTGGGCAATTTGTACAAGTTTCAGTTACTGGATTTGGAGAATATGTTCCTGTTGGGCAAGCTTGACAAGAAGTAGAACCGGAATATGAATTTGATTTTTTTCCAAGATCACAAGTTAAACAAGAACTAGAACCATTTGAATTTGAATATTGTCCAGCTGGACAAGGTGTACAAGAACTAGATCCAGATGGAGAATATGTTCCTGATAGACAAGTTGTACAACTATAAGTAGCAGCTCCTATTGACGAAGAAGATGTTCCTGATTGACAAGGTGTACAGGAAGAAGCTCCATAATTTATAGAATATGAACCTGCTCGACAAAGTGTACAATCGCTAATAGAAGTAGAACCTGAAATCGAAGAAGATGTTCCTGGTGGACAAAGTGAACAAGAAGAAGCTCCAGCTGAAGAATATGAACCTGGTGGACAAATTGAACAAGTACCAGTTCCTTCCGGAGAATTTGAATAATATCCTGCAAGACAAGGTGTGCAAGAACTAGATTTACTTGAAGAAGATGTTCCTGGTGGACAAATTGAACAAGTACCAGTTCCTTCTGGAGAATTTGAATATTTCCCTACTGGACAATCTTGACAATTACTAGATATTGGGTTTGTAGAAATTGTTCCTGGTAGACAAGTATCACAATCAGTAGATTTTGATGATAAATTTGATTTTTTTCCAACAGAACAAGTTGAACAAGAAGTACCTGTAGAAGATTTAGAATATGTTCCTGCAGAACAAGATATACAAGAACTAGATCCTTTGTTGACTCCGTTTTCGGCATATGTTCCTGGTCCACAGTCTAAACAATAGTTTATACCATCAGCACCTGTTGATGAAGAAGCTGTTCCAACAGGACATTGTATACAATCCATTATACTACTAGCACCTGTCTTTGAAGAATATGTTCCTTTAGGACAATATGAACAAAAACTGGATCCTTCTTCTGAAGAATATTGTCCTGTTGGACAAATTGAACAAGTACTATCAGAAATAGCTCCTGTAATTAAAGAATATTTTCCAGCAGGACATTTAAAACAAGAAGCAGCCCCTGTTATCGAAGAATATGTTCCTACTGGACATATTGAACAACTAGTATCTCCCCCATTAGAATATGTTCCTGTAGGACAATACGAACAAGTATTTAATGAAGTACTTCCTGTTATTGAAGAGTATGCTCCTGATGGACATTGAATTATATTATTATTACATATTGAACCAGATGGACATGGTAAACAACCAGAAGTAGTTGAAGTTGAATATTTACCAGCGGGACAGGTTAGACATGAACTTTGACCTAAAAGAGATTGTGTAGTACCTGCTTGACACAATGTAGGTGAAATTGAAGCAGAAGGACAATAATTACCTATTGGACATGGATATGTATTAGATCCTGTTGTTCCTGGTGGACAATAGTAACCTGGTGGACAAATATTAGTAGTTATTGAAGTAGAACCAGCTGTACAAAAATAACCTGCAGGACAAACTGTACAACTTGTACTTCCTGGAATATCATTATATTTTCCAGCAGGACAAATTGTACATGTAGCTGTTCCAGGTTTATCAGAATACTTTCCAAGATCACAATTTATACAAGATAATAAATCCTTAGCACCTATATTTGAATATTTACCAGCAGGACAACTTTTTTCAGTCCCTGTACTAGAACCATCAAGACAATAGTAACCAGCAAAACAACTATTAGCTGTTCCTGTAGTAGAACCAGTAGGACAAAAATAACCAGATGAACAAATATTAGCTGTTCCTATAATAGAACCATTAGGACAAAAATAACCAGTAGGACACATATTAGCTGTTCCTGAAGTAGAACCAGCTGGACAAAAATAACCAGAAGGACAAACTTTACAACTTGTATTTCCTGTGGTATCATTATACGAACCAGCAAGACAATTTGTACATGTAGATGATCCAGATGTAGATGAATACTTTCCAAGATCACAATTTATACAAGATAATAAATCCTTAGCACCTACATTTGAATATTTACCAGCAGGACAACTATTAGCAGTCCCTGTACTAGAAGCAGTAAGACAATAGTAACCAGCAAAACAACTATTAGCTGTTCCTGTAGTAGAACCAGTAGGACAAAAATAACCAGATGGACAAATATTAGCTGTTCCTATAATAGAACCATTAGGACAAAAATAACCAGTAGGACACATATTAGCTGTTCCTGAAGTAGAACCAGCTGGACAAAAATAACCAGAAGGACAAACTTTACAACTTGTATTTCCTGTGGTATCATTATACGAACCAGCAAGACAATTTGTACATGTAGATGATCCAGATGTAGATGAATACTTTCCAAGATCACAATTTATACAAGATAATAAATCCTTAGCACCTACATTTGAATATTTACCAGCAGGACAACTATTAGCAGTCCCTGTACTAGAAGCAGTAAGACAATAGTAACCAGCAAAACAACTATTAGCTGTTCCTGTAGTAGAACCAGTAGGACAAAAATAACCAG
>Ga0214919_10002812_pt1 | contig 26902 bp, 13 predicted proteins | sample LL1503_MetaG_FD_177994 | JGI IMG/M metagenome (GOLD analysis project Ga0214919, IMG submission 177994) | Freshwater microbial communities from Lake Lanier, Atlanta, Georgia, United States - LL-1503 | ecosystem: Environmental > Aquatic > Freshwater > Lake | place: USA: Georgia | collected...
GATAATTCAATGGATAATTCAATGGATAATTCAATGGATAATATTATTAATAATGTAGAAACTATAAAACCTGATATTGAAGAAAAGCTAACAAAACAACAAAAATATATAAATAAATTAATGGCAAAAGCAAAACTTAGTAATGAAAGAATAATTAAAAAACGCATTGAAAAAGATAGTAAAATAATAAAGACTACAAATACAACTTTAACTACAAATGTAAAAGAAAATACATTCAATAATGTAATATCACAAAATTATGAAGATGATGAAAATATAGATAATGGAATAAATGATGGAATGAATGATGAATATAGTTATTTAAATAAATATATTAGTAATGGTAATGGTAATATTAATGGTAATGGTAATATTAATGGTAATGGTAATAGTAGTGATGAATATCAAAATAATCAGTTATATGATATTTATATTGTATCATTAAATGTATTAACAAATGATAATTATTTAAATCATATTTGTCATACTAGTGATAATCATCTAAATCCACATTACTATAATGAAGTTAATGATACTGATAATGATAATGATAATGATAATGAAAATGGGGTTAGTAATGAAAAAGTGGATACTAATAATTATAAACAAAACTCTAAAATTGACAAGATTATTAATTATTATGAAGACCCAAAACAAATTTGCCGTATTACAGATAAATTCAATATTTTTCGTATAAAATGGAATCGTGTAATACTAGATGAAGCACATGAAAAACTAGCTCCGGTAGTTAAAATGTTTTCAACATCAATGTCAAAATACTCACAATCTCCAACAAAAATCCATTACGAAGACCAATTTCTCTATGAAAACTTATGTGTTATTAACTCCAACTATAAATGGGCAATTACTGGAACCCCTACCGAACAAGGAATTGATAATGTTATGGGAATTCTCCAATTCTTATCACAAAAAAATTATGATGAATCAACTCTTACTAAAATAGAAAAAATACGTTATTTAAGAGATTTAATTGGTATTTCAAATACTGATATGGATTTATTAGTAAACCGTGTATTTAAAAAGACAAATAAAAAAGATGTTAAACAATTATTAAATATACCCATTTTTAGTGAAGAAATCATTTATGTCGAACAAACAAATATTGAAAGGAATATTTATAATACAATTAGATGTAGTCGCCATTTTACAGAATCCGTCCGTGTTAGAAGACTATTTCTAATGTGTACAAATATTCTTATTAATGAGGGTTATGACCTTTCAGGAGAACACGAAATATCCACAACAGTTCTCACACTAGAACAGCTTAATGCCAATATGATTGCAAAGTTTAATGAGCAATTAAAACAATTAGAAAAAAATGAAGTAAATATGAACAAAAATATTATAGAATTGGAAACACACATTAAAGATTGGCAAGGGCTTTATCAATACATTACAAACCTTAATCTCGAATCAATAATATTGCCAGACATATTGCTAGAAATAAAAGAGAAATTCGAAGATTTAGATAGACCAATATGTAGAAATAATTGCGATATTATTTATACATTATTAAATGTTTTTGAAATATGGCGAAATTATCATGATGCAGGAATGATTCTATCATCTAATCTAAATATTATTAAAGACAAAATGTTTCGTATATGGCGGAATACTTGGGATAATGAACTGGTATTATCAAAACTTGCATCATATGGTGCAAAATTAGGAGAAATTAAGATTAATGAAGACATTGTAAAAAAACAGAAAGCATTGATTACAATAGGTAATGATAAACGCCGTATTAATAATCAAATTGCACTGTTTTCAAATAATGAGTTTCTTAAAGAGAAAACAAACGACCCATGTATAATATGTTTCGAAGATTTAAAACATATTGTAGTTACTCCATGTAGACACGTATTTTGCCTAGATTGCACCAAACGGATTTCAAATGATTTAAAATCGAACTTTACATGTCCCGAATGCAGAACACCTATTACTTGTAATACTATAAATATTACTAGTGTAGATATCATTAAACAACAGGCTCCCTTGGTTCCTGTAAGCAAAACAAATGAAAATACCTTGGAGAATCAACCCTCTACACCAATAGAGCAAAAATTGGGAGTAGATTGGAAAACAAAATGTATAAATAAATATGGAAGCAAAATGGCTGTATTGGTCGAATATTTACATAATTTATTTACAAATAAGGAAAACCGTGTAATTATATTTAGTCAATATGATAAGATGTTAAGAATGATAGGTATTACTTTGGAAGAATATGCAATAAAGTTTGTATATTGTTGTGGTAATAATTATGTTCTTAATAAAAATATTAATAAATTTAAAAAAGATGATTCGTATCGTGTAATTATGATGAGCAGCGAAACCAGTAATAGTGGTAGTAATTTGACCGAATGTAATCATTTGATAATGATTGATGTTCTATTTGATAATATTGAAAAAGTAAAGGCAATGGAATCACAAATTATTGGTAGGGCTGTGCGTTTAGGTCAAAAATTAGGTGTTAAAGTAGTTAGATTTATAACTAAGAATACTATTGAAGAAGAAACATTTAATAAAAATAGATATGATATGAATATTTTACAAGCATAAATATATTTTCTTAACAAAAATTGATAGTATAATTAATTTATCATTGATTTATTATTTATATTTAACAATATACTTTATTGTCTCTTTACGTCTCTTTTCGACTCTTTTCGACTATCTTTTATCTTTACTCTAAAAATGTTCGCTTTGTTTCAAATGATGTTTGATTTTATAATCAAATTCATATTTATCTGCGTAATGAAAATTACAAAGGGGAACCATCGTCTTGTCATGGTTTTTCAAGGGAACTCGTGCAACTGTGGTAAATCCACTCTTGCATTAAAGTTTGCATCCTTGTTTGGATTTGATGTCCTGAGTTTTGATAAGCTTAGACTCCTTACCCATGCCGGACGAAACATTTGGAAGTGTAAGACTCTCAAAGAACTAGACAGAATGTATGATGCATATGTTAAGTATTGTGAAAGTCGAGGGATTCCCGTTGGGGCTGAATTTGACGGTCATAAAGACTACAAATCAAAGGCTGTTGATAGCAAAGGGAAAGTTGTAAAAGGCGACCATTGGGCTTTTTCAACGTCTAATGGTATCAACTACTGTTTATGTTTGATTGCCATAAACAAAAAGACAAATATTATGGTTGATGGACTTATTGCAATCAAGAAACAGGCTAACGTAGACTTTCTTATGAATCTCCACAAATTTCATAAGGCATTCTTTGTATATGTTAATACACCTCTGGAAGTTTGTTTTGAAAGACAAAACCTTTGCAACAAGGGGTTCAAACTTACAATGGAACAAATTGTAAATTATTCAAGTAATAACTTGCGTTTTACAGACCTTGTAGATACGGAGATTTCAAAAATCCCTCAACTTATATTATCGGGGATGGCATCATGCAATTGGAATATCTGTGTTGTATTGGTGAATTACTTGCTTTATTAAATACTTGTTTTATTAAATTTTTAATAAACTTTGTTTTATGTTTAATATTTTTTTTATGTATGCATAATATTTGTTGTTTTATGTATGCGTAATATTTTTTTTATGTATAAGAAATAAGAAATTCTAATAAATTCTAATAAAATTAAGATAATTTCTTAAAATTAATCAAAAATTGATTGTGATATTTTGTATTTTTTTATTATATCTTAAATCACAACCCGTGGTTTTGTTATTATCTTTGAAACTTTTTGAAACTTCTTTGAAATTTTCCCCATCTTTTAAATCTTGTTGTATTCACAGTTCATAAAAATGTTCTTAGGATTATATGTTATTTTTGAATTGATTTCCTTTACAAAGGATTTTATTTTGAAAAAAGATGAAACCTCGGGTATTGTTTTAGAAGCATATCAACCCGTTAATAAGTCTAAAGACGTTATTATGAAAGTTATGACCCAAGACGTAAAAGATACTAACTTGAAACGAGAAGACTTTAATGCTAAAATGAGTCCAGCTGTTCAGGCAGATTCTACCGAACTGACCAAAAATGGATTTTCAATTGACTTGAAATCAACCCGTTTTGTAGATTTGAAAAAGTCTATTAAAAATGGTTTTGACCGTGGTTTGTATCTCATCATGGGTTGTTTTGTTTCGATTAGTGATATTCCCAATATCATGAAAACTTGTCTCCAACCCCCAATTTATGTTGATGTTTACGGTGATATCAATAATAACAAATTGCCTGACCCTCAAATTATAATTGATTTGGCTGAAAACCCAATACCAGTAAATTGTTATGACATTCCTGTCTTGGCTAGACGTAAAGGTGTTATTTATCAGTCAATACCTCTTCATCTACTACCATGGAAGCTTATGATTGAAGCTGCATTTACAGTGTATTTGCATACTCTAAGCTTGAATGACAATGGAAAAGATTTTGAGATTTTATTGTCGGCACAATTTAGTGTCGTAGAACCAAACAAATCATCAAGCTTGACCGGTGTGCATTTTGATAATATTATGACCCCTGCAGAGGAATACTTGAATTCTGAAAATAATACAACAGCATTTCCAACAGGATTGTTTACAGCAGAAGTCATAAAAGGTCCCAATGGTGAAGCAAAATATGTTGATAGCGACAGTAAACATAGTATGGGAACTGTCGTTTATGGTCAAGATGCTAATGAAGAAACAATTATTCAAGTTCTTCGAGAATCTGCAAAAATCGATGTGAAAAAACATTTTGTACCATTGGAGGCTCTCTGTATTTTCTTACAATATGCATCAAATATTAAGATGTATAAATGTAAAAATAATGTGTTATCATTCTTTGCACATCTGCACAAAGCCGTAGTGAACTATTCACCGTCTCGTGTTTATAGATTTCAATTTCGTCTCATGATTGTTTCTCGTACAGAAACATTGTTCACTGGTGAGATTGTTTCTGGATATACTAAACAATCACCCAACATAAATCTAAACAAGAAATTACGTGAAAATGGTGAGACTCCTTTAAATCATTGGGGTTTATTTCCAGAGAGCCCAGTGAATAGATATGAGCATAGAGACCCAGAAACTGGGGAAAAATTTCAACCACCTAATATTCAACAGGTAGTCCAAGAACATGGTGCCCAAACTGCTTTAGAAGGAGAACTTGTGGAAACGAACTATCCTGAATTAACCAATTCAATATTTGTAACTGGTCCTAATAACCAAAACTCATCTGTTTCGAGAACTCCAAGCACACAGTGTTATTACTAATGTTAAACTATTTGAAATTTAGTTTTTGTATAAGTATGTATTATGTATTATGTATTATGTATTATGTATTATGTATTATGTATTAATAAATTCAATATTTTTTTATAAAAATTAATCAAAAACACAAAAACTCGTAAAATGAACTTAAAAATTGAAATGTAAAACCTAATATTACAAAAACTAATACAAAGTATTACAAACTAATAACAACCCAAATGCAAATGCAAATGCAAGAACAAAACCCAATTGTAAAGCAACTACTAGATTTTCCAGAGGAATTACACCGTATTATAATTAAAAAATACACAAACATGTTTCTATTTAAGGAGATTACCCAAAAAAATTTACAAACATTAGAAAAATTACGAGTCTCTTTATGTGATTTACAAATACCTGAAACTGATTATGATACTTTTGTAGATGTTGGTGATTTTACACATTTTACTCGCATATTAAGCACCACTGATTTTGGAAAAAAACCAGAGGATAATGTATTTACATTTGATAAACTTAAAGCATTTAGATATTTAATAGAATGTATAACTGGTGTTCTAGAATACTATTATTCTTTATCTTATTATGAAAGAATTAAAATTGATAAAGAAATAATGGCAGATAATAATGGGGATAATGATGGTGATGATGATGATGGTGATAAGCGTGAAACTGCATTTTTAAATCACAAAATTCTTTCTGAGTTATTAAATCCGGGTGATTGTCATAGTTATTCGACTGGAACATGGTGTTATCGAATTGTTATAAAATTCATGTATGGTACAAATGATGAAAAGCTAGATTTATGGATAAGATTGATAAATTCACATTTCTTAGTTAGAAATATATAAGTTTTTTTTACAAAAATGAAAATAAAATCAGGATTTGTAAATCCCGCACGCAAATTTTTCATAAAGTCAAAAGGATTTGACATATTATAATTATAAGTTTTACCAAAACTTAACTAAACGCATTAGCCTATCACCTACAAATCGCACATATTGCTTCATCATTGCCACATTCATACCTAACATTTGGACAGCTAATGCTTTCTGTAATGAATACGGTTTCAATTTCTTATTTTTTATTTATTTTAATTATTGTTTTATATGCATAGGCTTACCTAATAGTTTTTCTTCTTTATCAATTGCATTTTTAGTTAACATTAATATATATTTACATTCTTCATTTTTTATATCTTTTGTTTTTCTTCTTATTGATAATGTCATACATTCACACGTTTTAATTAATGTTTTTAGAATATCAATATCTATTTCATAAAACTCTTTTCTTTTACGGTAAGCTTTATCTTTCAATAAATTTTTTAAACATGATTCAACTTGGTCAATCATATCAGTTTCATAAACATATGCAATATCTAATTTTTCTGGATGTGATGTTTGATGTGTTTGTAATCTAGATTTAAAATTTTTAGCTTTACCTAATTTATATACATCTTCAATAGATTCTGTTGTTTTTAATACATATATAGAACCTGATGTATTCTGTATTTCAGTAGGTTTTAATTCAGTTTCATATTTAGCTACTTTTTTATTCAATCCTTCAATAATATAACCTTTATATTTATTTATATGGTCTTCTAAAGCAATAAAATAACTTCTAACTTCTTCTGCTTTTTCAGTTCTAGACATCATACAAAGACGCTTAAAACAATTAGGTGTTATCATAATTTCCTCTTCAGGACGACCTTTTCCTTTTGGTGATAATGTTTTAATTTTATAATCTACATTAGGTTGGTATGATGTCAATAATGTAGATTTCAAAACTTTTTTAAGAGATTTTAACCATACTGCTAATTTTTCTAAATTTATTACAAAATCATCATTTGATGTTTTAATATTATATAAACTAAAGAAATCATCTATAAATTTATTATTAATTGTTGAATATTTCTTAAGATAATCTTGTAGAGATAATTTTATTATATTAGAATTCATAATTATAAATAAAATATATTTATATATTTATATATTTATAAATTTTAATTTAATATAATATTTTTTTATTTTTTATTTATTATTATATAATAATTTTTTTATTTTATGATTAATTTATAAATAAATTATTATCATTATTAAAGTAGGTTAGCCTGACTTAATGACTTAATAAAGTAGGTTAGCCTGACTTAATGACTAAATAAAGTAGGTTAGCCTGACTTAATAATTGATTTTTATTCTATTTCAAATATTTTAATTAAAATTATAGTTTGAAAAATATAATTAATGAAATACAAAATTGTAAGGTATTTATTTAAATTATTAAATATAACATTAAAAATACTAAATATCCAATAAATACAAACCTAAAACTCTGCATCCAAATCAAACTCCTTATCACCTTCTACACCACCCACTCCCGCTTTACTATAAGCACTAACGCGGTCTTCAAAGAAATTCGTTTTATTTTCCACACTTATATTTTCCATAAAGTCAAATGGATTTGACACATTAAATATTTTTCCATATCCCAATTGAATCATTAGCCTATCACCTACAAATCGCACATATTGCTTCATCATTGCCACATTCATGCCCAACATTGCACAGCTAATGCTTTCTGTAATGAATACTGTTTCAATTTCCACGGCTTCTTCAATAATCATTTTCACTACAGCTTCTTCTAATCTGTGTTCTGCTCTCAAATTATTATAGAGAGCCACCGTTGTTTCAGTATGACAGCCTTCATCCCGAGCAATAAATTCATTACTGAGGGTTAAACCCGGCATTATATTACGCTTTTTTAACCAATAGATGGCACAAAATGACCCGCTGAAATGAATGCCTTCTACACAGGAAAAGGCAACAAGTCTCTTTGGGAGGCTAGAATCTGCACCTTTCGTCCATTTACAAGCCCAATCGGCTTTTTGTTTAATACAAGGAATTGTTGTAATAGCATTGAAAATACGGGTTTTTTCATCTGTATCATGTATCAATGTATCAATAAGCCGGCTATACATCTCACTATGAATATCCTCCATCATAGATTGAAAACGGAGACAAGTTCGCACTTCTTTATAAGTAATTTCTTCAATGAAATTAATATCTAGGTTTTCAGCAACAATACCATCACTTGCTGCAAAGAATGCAAGTATATTCTTGACAAAATTCTGCTCAGTATCAGATAGTTTAGTTAAGTATTGTTCACGGTCTTTGCTAAGGTCGACTTCTTCAACAGTCCAGAAAGTAGATAATTGGCGTTTATATAATTCATAATACTTATGATTATAAATTGGTAGAAATGTATAATTATTAGTAGGGTTATTGGAAAGATTAAAATATGTATCGGTTGACATGTTTGTAGTGTGTATTAGTTTTGTATTGGTTATGTATTGGTTATGTATTGGTTATGTATTGGTTTTGTATTGGTTATGTATTATAGTTTTTATGTTTATTATAGTTTTTATGTTTATTATAGTTTTTATGTTTATTATAGTTTTTATGTTTATTATAGTTTTTATGTTTATTATAGTTTTTAATATTGTTATTATTGATATATGTTTTTATATTAATAATAAATCATAATTTATTTGTTTTATAATTTATTTGTTTTATAATTTATTTTATATGTAATACATAGTAATACATAGTAATACATAGTAATACATAGTAATAAAACTAAAATATATATAATAAAATATAAAATGATGATAAACAACAAATTACAAGATACAATTTTTGTTGTAACAATAGTGGTTGTAATTATGGTTATAATGATTTTTATTAAGAATATTATGCAAATTAATGAGGGTTTTTTAACTACCATTCCTGCTTCAACTGCACCTGCTGGTTCTACAGCAACATCAACTGCACCTGCTACAACCCAAACAGCAACATCAACTGCACCTGCTACAACCAAATCAATAACATCAACTGCCCCTGCTACAACAAAATCAATAACATCAACTGCCCCTGCTACAACAAAATCAATAACATCAACTGCCCCTGCTACATCAACTGCCCCTGCTACAACTAAATCACCAACTACAACTCAATTTCCAATTACAACACATGGTTTTAAGATAGATAAAAATATAGATAAAAATATACCAAGTCCCCAAACTAATCTATATCAAAAAAATTTTGATGGTGCATCAAATGTTTATAGTCCATATATATATTATGAGGGTTTTGCACCTCTAAATGTATATGATGATAAATTTGCAGAATATTAAATTAAAAAATAATTAAAAAAATAATTAATAAATAATAAATAAATAATAAATAATTAATTAATAAATAATTAATTAATAATTAATTAAATGACTAAAACTTCAATTTACAATCCAAAATGCTTTGTAAAGTCATCAATACTAATAATCTTAATTCCCTTTTCACGAGCAGCGTTTAATTTTCCACTAGATTCACTAGCATCTTTTGCTATTACAAGACTTGTTTTACCACTAATCGCAGAACCAATAGTTCCACCTCTTTCAATAATGGACTTTTCCATATCAGCATTACGAACACCTGTAAAAACTACAATCATTCCAGCAAATTTATTTGCTTCTGTTCCTCCATTTTTTTCCTTTTCTTTTGCCTTTTCTTTTGCTTCTTCTTTTGCCTTTACTTTTTCAACAATGTTTTCCAATTTAATCATTTTATGCATTTCTAACCATTCAAGAAACTTTGGCATTCCTGAGAATAACACCTCAGTTGATTTATCACTAAAACCATCAATTGACATTATATTGTCTTTTGTAATTTTGCCCTTTTTCCATTTATCAAGAAAATCGGGTATAGCATCTATTACTAATTTAAATTTCTTTTCACCTAGTCCCAGTCCAAATATATTACTTGCCATCATAACTCTTTCTAGTTCCTGTGGAACATCAATAACTTTATGTATAGAATTATAAACATTAGTAGCACTTTTGAGTTGAAATCCCTCTAAACTAGCAATTACATCTGGTGTAAGTTGTAAGATTTGCTTGACTTCATTATAACCGGCATTTACAAATTTTGCAACAACACCCTCTCCTACACCAGCAATTTTCATTACAGCAAAGAATGATATAATACGCTTTGTATTAACATCTTCATTATCCTCAATATTATCTACAATTGCATCAATATGGGTATCATTCCAATGCCATTTAATTTCTTTATCAGGCATTTGAGGTTCTTTGGCACTCTTAATTATATTATAAATATAAGGTATTACATCACCACTTTTAATAATCTGAATTTCAGCTCCTGGACCCAATTTATTATCAACTATATATTGCAAATTGAATCCAGACGTATATTGATGCGTATCACCACCAATTACAATTGGTTTATACATAATCCGCGGGTTCAAAGCTCCATGTTTAGAAATATTATATTCTACATTTAAAACTACGGTTTTAGCCATTTGTTCTTCCAATGGCATTTTAAAAGCCACAGCATACGATGGATTGCCCGTTAGAACACGATTATGAGGCTTTGTATTATCACTAAGAATTATACCATCAATATCATATTTACTCTGTTTTTTATAATCAATTAGAATTTCTGGCAATTGGCTTTCAATTATTGAATCATAAATAGTATGTTTTGCAATATTTACACCCATTTTACTTAACATTGCAAATTGGTCTTCATATTTAAGATGACCAGGTGCAATATATTCATAGAAAACGAGTTCCATATCTTTAACAATTTCTGCATCTGGTTTTTTGCTATTTACTATACCCGCAATAAGACTACGTGCCTTTGGGTATAATTTACTATATTTCTTTGCAAACATTTCCTTAGTCATGATTATTTCACCGCGAATGGCAATATGTGTTGTATCTTTTTGGGATAATAATTTATCAATTTCTTTGTTAGATTCTTTATTACTCATATTCATATTCCCAAGATTAATTCCTTTTTCTAAAAGCTGGGAAATTTCTTGACCTTCATTACCATCACCGTGTTTGTATAAAAACATTTTATATGGTTTATTGGATGCCTTTTCTAACTGTTCATTCTTTTCAATAATAAGCAAACAACTAAGTCCATCTAATTTCTCTGATATAAGGATAGAACTTTTTGTACCATTATGTTCTTTTAACCATTTTGTAAGAACCTTTTCTCCTGGTTTAACTTTATTAATACTACCTAAATAATATTTTAATTTAACTTTATCGTGTGAATCATCAATCTTAGAACCAGTTAATTTAAATAATACAGAACCTGGATTTTTTTCAAATAATATATGTTCTAAAATATCATAAGTTTCATCAGTAAAAATGGGTTTATCAGTATTATAATATGCCTCTTTTGCTTGTAAAAGCACTTTTTCTAGGAGAGCAGTATCAGTTGATAGAGCTTCTAAGTGAGGATTAGTTTCTAATTTAGCAATTAATGATTTAGTAATTCTCATAGATGTAGATGATGCCATTTTAATATTACTTATATTATGTATTATGTATTATGTATTATGTATTATGTATCTAGATACTAAATATTATTTACTTTAACTTTAACTTTAATGTTAGTTTTATATTTAAATAAATTAATGATAGTTATAATATGTAAATATGTAAATATGTAAATATTTTCAATTTTTATTAACCTAATTAAAAAAATAAAAGCCTAAGTTAAAGCCTAAGTTAAAGCCTAAGGTAAAGCCTAAGGTAAAGCCTAAGGTAAAGCCTAAGGTAAAGCCTAAAAACACTCTAATGATATTGATACATCATAAAATCAGTAATAAAACTAGAAATCCAGCTTGCAGATGGGTCATCTTTAAAATATACTTTTTGACCGTTTTCATGGCTTCTTAATGAAAGTGTAAAGTTCTTTACATAATTATTTCTCCATATACTTAATACCTCATTTTGCCTTTCTGTCGGTAAATCAATTAGTTTTTGAAAATTATAACCTAGTTTTTCCTCCCAAAATAGTGGTGTACCATCCATTCCACATTCTAAATCAATTCTAAGTCCTTTGTTAAGAGGTAAAAGATATTCTAGTAATGTTTTATCTAATATTTCACTACGGGGTTTATTTATACAAGCAACCTGTAATTTAAAATCTAAACATAAACTTTCCTCATGAGAATAATTATCATAAAACCTTCCACCATTACAATGTCTGGTAGATGTTAATAGAAACTCTACACCATAACACCAGTTTTTACAGAGTTCATCTTTGTTGGGATTATTATGTAATTTTATAACATATTTTAATAATTTTGGATTTACTATTCTATATAATGATAAATATTCATTTTGTTTATTTTTATTATTTGTATAAATTTCTTCTTCTAAATATTTTGTAATATAATCAATAGTTGAAAAGAGAAAATAACCTATAAGTCTTAATACATCGTCGTTTAGACGTGATAAACAATAATTACTTGGGTCATCTTCTCTATTACATGTTTTTAATGCTTCTAATTGTAAATGTATAATATCACTATCAATCTCACTATCAATCTCATTATCCATCTCATTATCCATCTCACTATCTATCTCACTATCCATGTTTTGTCGTATAATTAAATATTAAATATTAAATATTAAATATTAATTCTTAATACATTAAAGTGTTTTGATAATAAAAATCAATTTTTAAATATTAATTTATATTAAATTATATTAAATTAAATATGTATCTAGATACAAATAAAATGTAAATTAAATATAAAACAAAATATAAATTAAATATAAATTAAATATGTATCTAGATACAAATAAGAAAATACCATATTTATTAATAATTTTATCTGTAATATTTGCAGTAATAGGATGGATTCTTGCTAATGGTAAAAGTAAAACTCAATATGTCCGTTTATTAGATGTTTTTATATATGGTCCATATTTAACATATCTAGCTTTTCAAAAAGAATATGTTTTTAGCATGATAGAAAAAATATTCTTATTATTCTTAGGTATTACTACAATTACTTATAATGGTAAAAATTATATAAAATTGGAAAATTAAAAAATTAAACATTAAATTACAAAATAAATTACAAATTAAATTACACAAAATTAAACATATTTATAATTCTGTGAGGTTTTAGCCTCACTAGCTTTTAGTTAAGTTTTGGTAAAACTTATACTTAAACTAACATCAATCCCATTGCAGCATAATTATGTAAATCTAAAAGTGTATCTCTTATGTTCTCATCTATTACTAAATTTATGCCATTTTCTGTAATTGATAATGCCCTTTGAATCTTATCTTCAATTCTCATTAATACACCAATTATTCCAAACTTTGCAAAAGCATCACCATAATCTGCATTTTTCTTTGTGAAAAGTTCAAGAGCCTCACTTTGTATTTTTTTCATTTGTTCGATTCGATTAATTGATAATAATTGACTATTCATTTTATATTTTATATTTAATATGTATCTAGACTTATATTTATTTTATTTTACGAAATAATTTACATAAATTAAACATATAATTACAAATAAAAGTAAAGATACTTATAATTCTGTGAGGTTTTACCTCACTAGCTTTTAGTTAAGTTTTGGTAAAACTTACATATTAACATCCCCAGAAAACACACGATGTTTTGTATTTTCAAAATAAATACCAATAACATTTTGAGGTATTTTGCGTTCATTAAATACTTTTGATTGTATCCATTCAGTTTCATAAGTTGATAGATTTACTTTATCAAATGCTCCCATTTGTAATATATTCTTATGAAAAATAAAAAGCATATCGTCAAGTATAATACTATGTTCATGATTAGAATATCCACAATCTCCTATATGTCTCCATTGTCCAGCTCCATTCACAGACATACCATTCTTAATTTTTTTTGGTCCATAATATACTCTTGCTCTTGCATTTACAGCATTTGTAGATAGAATATCAAAATTAAACTTTTCTAATAATTTTAAATCAGGTCTAATTTTCATATACCAGTCATAGTCTAGTTCTGTTTTATAATCAGTGAGAAAATCACATATTTTATATTTAAATTTTATAATATTTTCATAATTATGGAAATCATCTTGATTAGTTATACCACAATAATCTATTTCCATATCTAGTAGTTTTGCATAATCATCTAGTATTTTTATATAATTACAACAATTACTATTAAATTCATGAGCACAAATTATTATTAATAATTTCATTTTTATATGTATTTCCTTATTTTTATATAGATAAATTATAAATAGATAAACCGCAATGGTGTAAATATATATAAAACCGGATTTATGAATATATTTAGTCTAGATACATAAATATAAAATTGAAATATTATTATATAAAACATAAACTACATAACGTACATATATATACATATACACATATATACATATATACATATATACATATAAACATATAAAAATTAATATGGAGCTAGATATAGATACAGATATAAACGTAGATATAAACGTAGATACGAATGAAAATACAATTATGTTTAAATCTGCATACATAAATAGTTCATATCCATTAATTATTGTAAAACAAAATTCATTCTTTTGTAATGAAAATGAAAATGAAAATGAAAATGAAACAACACAGTTTTTAAAGGATTATGAAAAAACATTATACATTGAAATTTTAATGACTGAATACGAAATGTTTTATGCTATAATTCCATTATATGAAATTAAACCAATTTTTATAGATTCAATAAATCAATTTACAGAATATTTACAAACACAATTTCCTATTGAAATAGTTGTAAAAATAATTAAATATCATATAGAACTTATAACACCATTAAATATTGAGGAATCTCAATTATTAAATAAACTACCATTAATTTCAATACAAGAATTACTAAATGAAAATGAAAATGTAATTGATATTAGCAATAATTCTCTTTATATAATGGATAATCGAAAACTTAAATTTAATACAAAGAAAAAATATAGAAAGGAATATTTAAAACAACTGGTTATTGATGGTAAATTATCAATTGGTTCTAGCACTCATTTTAACAATAGTAATATAATAAGTTTTCTAGATAAAGCAGATAGTGAGTATATAAAATCATATTTTAGTTTAACTGAAAATGAAACATGGAGTCAAGAATGGCGAGGGTTTACTAATTATTTGATTTAGTAATGAGTAGTTAGTTGGGTTGTAAATTGTAAACAGTATAGTTTCTTTTTTCTTATTTTTTCTTATTTTGTAATATAAAAATATATATACTAAATCTAAATAAAAACTAAATAAAAACTAATATAGTATCTAGATACAAATATAAAAAAATATAAAAATAAATATAGTATCTAGATACAAATATAAAAATATATATAAATATAATATCTAGATACAAAAACAAAACATAATAATGACAATTAATCCAGAAAAAGACGTTTTCTTATGGAAATCTATATTTTTAAATACATATGACCCTGATAATAATACGCCTCTTGGTAAAACAGGACAAATACGTTATAATAATGTATCATCTAAATTTGAGGGTTATCATAATGGTTCAGGTGTATTATTTGGTAATCCATGGCGACCATTAACCCAAGACATTGCAACATCATCCAATTTAGGTATAGTAAAAATTGGTAATAATTTATTAATAAATCCTACAACAGGTCTCCTCTCATCTATTGCAACCGGTAAAAGCCGCATCTATCAACACGTTATTACTGTATCTCCTATTGTAGGAACAGCAGATTATAGCACTATTAATGGGGCAATTACAGATGCCATTGGAACAGCCGCCGGTAATTACTTGGATGGTTCCATAACTAGCATTAATGGTTCAGCACCATCACCAACTTATCCATATATAATCCAAATTAGTCCAGGTCAATACACCGAAACATCAAACCAAATTATTCTCCCAGATTACGTATCATTACGCGGCGAAGATAACTATAATTGTGTTATTACCCAAAACACAGGTAATGCAACAACTTATACTGGTTCTATGATAGTTGTAGGTCAAAATAGCGAAGTTGCCAATTTAGTAATAAAACTGGCTGATAATGCATCCTCAATTTCATCAACTGCAATTTATTCATTAAATAAAAGCAATGTTGTTATTGATAATTGTATATTTACATGTAATGCTAATATTAATACAACTGGAACTACTAATAATATATATATGGATGGAGGTTTATATAATTCTATTACAAATTGCAAAATACTTACAAATGCACCCAATTTAACAGGAAATTACAATGGTATGAATATTTCTAATACAACACCCCGTATTATTAATAATAATATTGATATATTAACCCCGCTAGCATCATATACAACAGGTATTGCATTATCACAATGGAATAATATAGAATCAATTCTTGATAAAACATATATTGAAAATCTAACTTTATCTAATAATTATAAAAACACAATTGCATCTAGTGCAACACATACAGGTATTAAATTAAATAATAGTCCAGTAATAATTCGTAATAGCGATATTGAAGTTGCAAATGACCCAACATTAACAACTAATAATTATGGTATAGCATTTCAAAGTGCAACTCCTCTAATTACAACTATACCATCTAGCAATGTAATTAGTTTTATAAATATATCAAATCAAACAAATTATACTATTACAAATACAATCCATAGTTCAAATACGGCAATTGCCAATTTTTTCTCTCTCGGGTTTCAAAGAGGGCAATATATTGCAATTACTGGTTCTAGTAGTAATGATTCCATATATAGAATTGCAGATGTTGAAAATATAGCATCCACAAGCAATATAATTCTAGATACACAATATCAAGTAATTAATGAAAACGCATCACTTGCAAATACAATTACTATTAAGGCTCTCTATTATACAGATATACAAAATAGCCGTTTAATTGCATCTACCAAAGCCATTGAGAATACAGATACAAATAGCAATTATATATTTAATCTGCAAAATGTTGTCAATAATGTGGATTCAATCACAACATACAATATTTCACCATCCCATTCATATTTTACCAATTATAAAACTATTACCGTTGGTAAGGCAAATTGTGATTTTAATAGTCTATATAGTGCAATGAATTCAATAAGTGTTAATGATACTAGTTATAATTCTAGATATCTAATTAAGATTGAATCTGGTATATACCAAGAACCCGGATATATCACATGCAAACCATATGTTAATATAGAGGGAAATGGTGAAACTAATACCAAACTACTATTTTATCAGGCGGATTTAAGCCACGGAACACCTACATCCAATTCATCATGCATACTAATGGCATCAAATATGTCTATTACTAATCTAACCATTACTAATTCAAATACATTATTTACATCAAATTCAACTACTACATCAATATTACACAATATAGAACCTATTACAAACTTTCTATTAGAAAATATTGTAATTGATAGCACATGCAGTTCAGCATATAACTATGGTATGTATCTAGAATCAACAACCAATAATATAGTATTAAGAAATGTTGATATTATAGTCAATACTAACAATAATACTTATACATCAAATGTTAATATTGGAATATATAATAATAATTGTATTGATACTAAATATTATAATGTATCTAGCACTACAACAAATGCACATTCATTAAAAAATTATGCAATTAGTATGCTAGATAGTAATGCTGAAATCTATAATTCAACCCTGATTACAACATCAGCAACCTATGAAAATATGTGTATTAAAACTGAAAACGTAAATGCACAACAAAAACTCATTCAAATATATAATGGACAAATTAGGGCAGATAATAGCATAGATTATAGCATATACGCAGACGATTATCATACTATCATATGTAATGCAGTCCAGCTATTAGGAGATACTCATACAAGTAGCACATCTAGCCGCATATTTTGCTGTGGTTGTTATACATTTAATGATATTAATGATAAATTTTCAGTTCATAGTCTAAATAGCAGAGGTCAAGACGAACAATCAAAATATGGCACAATTACTATTGGGGATACAGCAGGAAAACTCAATGCTAGCGGTATAGATGACGTCATCATAGGATATAATGCTGGCTCAAATATTACAACTGCATCATATAACACATTTGTAGGTGCCCATACAGGTGAAAATATCACATCATCAACTCATAATACGCTATTGGGTTCCCATGCAGGTCAAACCATAACATCTGGTAGCTATAATACAATTACAGGTTCCAATGCTGGTATATCAATTACTACCGGTTCTAGCAACATTATCAATGGATATAATTCCGGTAAATCATTAACAACTGGTAATAATAACACATTTGTTGGTACCAATAGCGGTCAAACTATGACAACGGGTAATCTAAATGTTTTCATTGGAACATCTGCTGGTCTATATAGTGCAACATCTAATACTAATACATTTGTTGGTGCATCATCTGGTACACAGAATCAGTCGGGAAATGATAATACTTATATTGGATATCAGTCTGGACATGAAAATATTTCAGGTAGTGAAAATGTCCTCATGGGAATACAAACAGGATATAATAATCAATCCAATAGTATTGTAGCTATTGGTAATCAAGCAGGATACAATAATAATAATTCAATAAATAATACTTATTTAGGAACTAGTAGTGGTTATAATAATACAACTGGTGATTGTAATACTTATTTAGGTAATCATGCAGGATATAGCACCGCATCGGCATCAGGGGCATTTAATACGGCTATTGGCAATGAGGCGGGTTATTCTCTTACATCTGGTTCTAGAAATATATTGATTGGGTCTACTAGCAGTTCTAATGGAACCTCTAATGATTCCGCCGGATGGTCCCTTACATCTGGAAATGATAATGTGCAAATTGGCGTAGGTGCCGGTTCAATATCAACATCTGCAACAAATAATATAATATTAGGTTCTAATGTAGGTTCAACAATTACCAATGCATCCAACAATGTTCTAATTGGAAAGAATACGGGAACAGCACTTAATACTATTGGACAAAGCGTTATAATTGGAACTGCTGCCGGAAATGTAAATACAGCAGGTAATGCCCTAATGATAGGTTATCAGGCTGGGTCGGCTTATACTGGTGCAGAAGCTTTTGCAATAGGTTATCAGGCGGGAACTAATGTTTCAGGTGATTTCAATATGTTCATGGGATACAATTCCGGTGGTTTACCAAAAGTAAATACTACTGGTGCAAATAACTTGGCAATTGGTCCATATACAGGTTTCAATCTTTCATCTGGTGCTCGTAATGTCCTAATTGGTGGAGGTGATTCGCTTGAAAGCGTTGGAAGACAGATAAGCACCGGAAGCGATAATACGCTGATTGGATATAAATCAGGCAAGGCAATACAAACTGGTATTGGTAATACTCTTATTGGTAGCAATGCGGGTGCAAATTTAACCAGTGGAACAGACAATTTAATATTAGGCTATCAAAGTGCTTTTAGATTAAACTCTGGGTCATATAATGTGGTTCTTGGTCCAGAATCTGGATATAATATGACTATTGGAACTGGTAATATTTATAATGGTTATCAGGCTGGATATAATAATACATCAGGTGCATATAATATTAATATGGGTTATCAATCTGGTTATTCATCAATAGTTAATAGTAATAATATTCACATAGGGTATCAATCTGGATATGAATCCATGGCAGATAATAATTTATTTATTGGTTATCAATCTGGATACAAGAATACATATGGAACTAATAATATTTTTATTGGTAAAGAATCAGGTGCCGGAGCAAATGCAAATAACGAACAAATAGGAAAAAACAATATTTTTATTGGAACTAAATCTGGAACAGCCAACGACAATGGTTATAGTAATATTTTCATGGGTTCAAATACTGGTGCAAGTAGTCTAAGTGGTGCCAAAAATATATTCATTGGTGAAAATGCCGGGTCATCTGGAACAACTAGCCATAATATTTTCATAGGAAGTGCTAGTTCAAATGGGGCGGGTATTGGATATTTAGCAGACGGTGCAGGGCAATATAACGTATTTATTGGAACAGATGTAGGAATTGCAAATACCAGCGGTGCAGATAATATATTCATTGGAGACAAAGCCGGTAAAAACAACGTTGATGGTTTGCAAAATATATATATTGGAACTAATGCTGGTCGTGATGCTAATTCAGCACTAGCAGATAATAATATTGCAATTGGTAGTGATGCAGGTATACACAATCAAGCTGGTAAAGAAAATATTTTAATAGGAAAACAAGTTGCAGGATTAACTACAATCGGTAATAGTTATAATAATAATATTATATTAGGAACTAGTGCAGGTCAACATATAAATCAAGATAACCAGATTTTTGTTGGAACAAATGCAGGTAATGCAAATACAACTGGGGACCGCAATATATTCATCGGTTTAAATACCGGTTATGCAAATATTACTAGTTGCGATAATGTTATAATAGGTAGTGATGCTGGGGTATCAATGACTGGACAAGGATTAATTGGTGATAATGTTATAATTGGAAGTCAATCTGGACATGATTTAACATCTGGAACAAATAATATATATATTGGTTCTAGTTCAGGTGCCAGTGCTACTACAAGTATTAATAATGTAGTAATAGGAGCCAATGCAATGTTATCTGGTAATGCTAATAATCTCGTAATTATTGGTAAAAACGCAGGTCAAAGTAATGAAGCCGACGCAAGTATTTTCATTGGTTCAAATGCAGGAGTTCAAAATACCACGGGTATTGGTAATATTTTTGTAGGTTATGAAGCCGGTTATGCCGTATCAAATAGTAATGGAAATATTATATTTGGTAATCAGGCATCATCAACCGGTCGAATTGCTGATAATAATATTATATTGGGTAATCAAACCGCAAGTAATGTAGTAAATAAAGCCAATTTTGCAAATAATATTGTAATGGGAGCTGATGCAGGTAAAAATACAAATCTTGCAATTAGTTCTATTATGATAGGTTCCAATTCAGTTGGTTTAGGAACTGGTGGAGATGTAAATATTATTATGGGAAATAATACAGCAGTTCATTTAGGAGACCAACATAACTATTATGCTACTACACTTACACAAATGACATTTGTATCAAACAACAATACTAATAGTAATGTCACCATAGATATACCATTTGGAACGGGTTCCCATTATTTTAATTATGGAGATTCTATTATAATTGAATCACTAAATAATGAATATGTATTTCAAACACAAGTATCAGCAATTATTATAGATGGAAATAATAGTGGAAATAATGGTAAAACAGAATTAATTTTACGTGATAAACCGACACAAACTATACCATCGGGTTCAGTTTTATATGTAAAAACTGTAAAACAACCTGAGATTGGTCCAACCGATTATAGTAAATCATCTAGTAATATGTGTATTGGGGACCAAAGTGGATATGATTTAACAACTGGGAGCAAAAATGCAGCCATAGGTGATAGCGCAATGTATCAAAATAAGATTGGGAGATACAATATTGCTTTTGGAACCGAAGCAGGTTATTCATTAAATACCGATAATAATCTTTGTTTAGGTATTAAAGCTGGTTATTCATTGGATAGTTATAAAGATACTAGTATTGTAAATGATTTTATATTCTACCAATCAACTAATACAATTACATCTAACTCACAGGATTTCACAGTATATCCATATGGAACTCAGTTTGAGATTAATGGGTCTAGTAGCAATGATGCTCGTTATAATGTTAATAATACTAGTACTAATAGTATAATAGTTCAAGGTTATCCAAATATTATTGAAAATGGATTACCATTAAATCCATCTACTTTAAATTTTGTTTTAGGTAACTCACAATTATTTTATATTAATTATAGTGTTACTGCTACTATACAATTTTTATCAGGTATGATTGTAATAAATTATAATAATTTTACTCAAGCATTAAATGCTTATAATACAATACAAAATTCAACACATTTTATAATAAGTGGTTCAAAATATAATAATGGTATTAAATTAGTAAATTATTATCAAATATCAGGTTATACTAGTTCAATAACACTAAATTATCCATATATTACAATTCTTACAATACAAAATAATTATCCTGAAACTACAAATAATGTTACATTAGCTATAAATAATATTGCGATTAGTAATACATTAACTAGCGATCTATCATTTAATAATAATATATTTTCATCTGATAGTATATATGTACAATATGGTAATAAAAGAGGTAAATACATTCTAAATAATTCACAACCATATTATTTTGATAATATATCATATTTTAATATTCATACAACGTATTTAATTAATGGTGCTATTGTATCACCAGAATTACAAATATCTACAAATTCTAATGATTTAGTAAATAAATTATATATACAAGGATTTGATACATCTATAAATATTAAAAATGTAATTTTATCATTAGATACTAAACCCTGGGCAGGTAACCATTATACATTATTTAATATTGCTGATAATACTATACAAATTGCAGCTGATGGAACTGGAGCATACTTTGTAAACCCTTTTTTTGGTCCATCATGTGCACCATATGTTGTAAATTCTTTAATACAAATAATTGGTTCTCAATATAATGATGGATATTATTATATTACAAACTATACTGGTCCTGGAAATATAACTTCTACTAGACGAGGATGGGTATTATATATTGACCCAAATTATCCAATAAAACAACAAGAAGAGAATACTAGTAGTAACGTAATAATGAAAAGAGTAGCTATTAATAATAATACATTTGATTCATCTTATGAATCAAACTCTGATTTTAAAGGTAATATAATTAAGGTCAAATACAATAATAGTATTTATAAAAATTATGTATTTGGAACATATATTCTTGAAAATTATTATAAAGGATGGTTTGCAATGAATGATAATTTACTTAAATTTAATGGTTATCCTAAAACATTTACTGGTTCTATTACACCCCCATTATATACTACACTTGAAAGTATTACATATGATTTTAAGTTTAGTGATACTGGTTTTAAGACAATTACAAATAATTATATTTCTAGTAGCGACCTTATATTTCAAACTTCAAATATAGCATTTTCTAATGTTGCATCAAATTTTAGTATTTATAATTCAAATAATACTATTACTACTAATGTTGATTATGAATTTGTACACATAGTTGCACCTGTTATTATTAAAATTGAAGGTTCTAATAATAATAATAATGGATTTTATTTAGTAACTTCAAATCCAAGACCATTTAAAACTTTATATATTGATTCAACTAGTATTTTATATAATGAATTAAATACATCAAATATTACTTTAAAAACTAATTGTATTTCCAGTTATTTAGGAAATATAAATTTAAGTAATATAAGTATTGGACAAAATTATAAAATATATGGTTCTAAATATAATGATGATAACACAGTATCAATATATAATGGTGTTAATACAATTACATCAAAATCTATTTATTTAAGTGATTCTAGTATTATTGTAAATGATACATGTAATGATTATTGCTATTCTCTCACTAATAGTCTTTCTCTAAATAGTAATATAGGTATTACAACAAATATAGGATATTTTCAAAACTTTACAATTAATGCAACAACAACAGTTAATAATTCTACAACAATATCATTTTTATTTACTATTCCTTATACAGATGGAAGAACGATAATACCTAATCAATATTTAAAATTAACTGGTACTACACCAACAAATAATTATGATGGTTTATATTGCGTAAGCAGTGTTACAACAATAACTGGTGGATATCAAATATCATTTCTTCAAACATATCAAGATAAAAACGGTAATATTCAAACAGGAACACCATTTACTGGTGCAAGTTTTACATCTTGTAATATGATATCAAATCAATTTATATTTAATGGTAGTTTTGATATAAATGGTAGTACAATTACATTTCCAGCTCGTAATTTAGATTGGAATACTATAATAACAGGGTTTGGTGAAAATGCAAAATTTATGAATTTTACTTGCAGAGATGGAACAGTAACTGATTTTGGACAGAGAATAAGATCTACCATATTTGGTTCTGTATCTAATAATTCACTTACATTTGAAATAGAAAGTTATAATCTTAATCTTTCTAATATTGCAGTATCATTAGTAGAAACTTGTCCTGCACAACCATATTATGTTGATATTGATAATTATGGTTATGTTTATACTCACTTCTGTTCATTTATAATTGATTTTGGAGTACCAAATCCTTCAACAAGAGTTAGTAATATATATAGAACTAGAAATAGACCTATTATATATTCATCATCTATTATAAATTTTGAAAATCCTCAACAGTATGCGCCATTTTCCACAAATAGAGATGGGGCAACTTACACATTTAATGCATCAAGTAATAGTATTACAGCGTCTAATTTTACTTCATCATCTAATTCAAATAATCTAATTTATGGTAAACTATTTTCAAAAGATAATTTTGCAATGTTTTATCCTGGTCAAATAATTTATTCTTTTGAACAATTTAAACATTTACTAATCAAATCAATAAGCACTGATTTAAATACAATATATCTAGATTCGACATTTTCTACAGTATCAAATGGTAGTCAAATTGGAGCAAAATTTAATTTACAAAATACAATATATGATGCTTCATTAAATTTTAAAAATATTAATCCAAGTTATTTTAATTCTAATTATGTAATAACATTTTTTAGAACACCAATAAGCACTTCATTTTCTGTAAATTCAGATATATTATCAGCTGACCTTTATTTTAAAGTAAATCAAATATCATATTCTTTACCAAGTTCGTCTATATCTAGTGTATTTGTTAACACTCTTGTTAATCAAAATTTACAAGAGTTTTGTATGAATAATACACTGTTAATCCCCACTAATAATATTATAATTAATTATACAAAACTATCATTTCATAATCTAACTGTTATAGGTTCTAGTGATATTAAATTTTATTCTTCGAATAATACTATTACATCTACATCAACAAACTTATCATCATTTTTAACTAGTGAATATATATTAGTATCTGGAACTACAAATAATAATTATCTTTATCGTATAAATGATACAATTGCACCCACATCTAATAAAATTATAATATCAACAGAATATGCATTAGTAAATGAAATAAATGTATCTGCAACCTTGAAAGCTAATAATATTAATAGTTCAAATATATTAACAACAGATTTATCAGTATTTGGAAAAAAACAAATATTAATTGTTTCACATACTAAATATAATAATACTTCTTACACAACAAATATTAATTCTAATTCACAATATAGTATATATATTGACTCATCAAATGTTATTACAGAAACGCCAGAATATTGTAATATTGAAAAAAGTATTCTTAATGATGAAACATCAATTTTTGAATTTGATGATTATTATGATATTAGCTTTAATAATTTACAAATTAACTCTATTAGTTCTGATTTAAGTGTATTTAGAACAGGTCAAAAACTTGCAATTACTGGAACAACATATAATAACAATAGTAATGTGATAATTTCTAATTCAATAATCCCATCTAATATATCTATTACAACAAATAATACATTCGTGACTGAAAGTATTTCTTATGCTATTTTAAAAAAACAAATTGATTTTACAGTTATTGGTGAGCCTATACTATCTCAAATTACTAACTCTCAATACGAGTTATATCATTATAAAGATGCAGAAGGAAATAATTCAATGATTGGGTCATTTGCAGGTCAATTTGTAGGTGCTTTACATAATGCAATTTATAATGTTGCAATTGGTAGTCGTTGTGGTCAAGTAAATCATGGTAGTGGAAATATTTTTATTGGTAATGAAAGTCAATTAGCTAATAATGCAACAGAAGGTGCTACAACATATGATAACAAATTTGCAATTTATAAAACAAATACTTTAGGAATACAAACACAGCCATTAATTGGAGGCGATTTTGGAACAGGTAGAGTAGGTATAAATACTATAAATCCAGAATCATTTACATTATATACTGATATTACATCCACTGATATGAAATTAGTTGTAAATGGAGGTGCAATTGCAAATTCATTCTCACCTTTTACTGGATGCCATTTAGTTAATTTTGATAATAGTAATATTTCTAGCAACATATCTATCGCAGATAATACATCAAACACAAATATAACATCAAACACATCAAACACAACTATAACAACTAGTAATGTTTCCGTAGAAAACTATGTTATTCCTGGCATGATTATGTCTAGTGTTGGTATAATTTCAAAACCATCTATAATCAATACATTTTTAACTGTAAAGCCATCATCTACTCTAAATGATAAGAAAGTGTTTGGTGTTTATGCATATTCAGAGGAATCAAAGGCGTCAACAGAAAGTGAATATATTATTGATTCAAATGGAAAATATGTAAAAAATTTGGGATATAATAATGAAATGGTTAAATTAAATTATGTTGCATCAATAGGAGAAGGTTGTATATTAGTAAGCAACTATTCAGGTGAAATACAAAATGGCGATTATATTACAACTTGTCCTATCGCGGGATATGGGGCTTTACAAAGTGATGATTTTTTACATTCATATACAGTAGCCAAATGCACCGAAGATATTGATTGGTCGAGTATAAGTGATAGTATTAATCATGAAGGTCAGATGTATAAATACTATTTGGCTGGTTGCACTTATCATTGTGGATGAAAGGAAAGGGACGAAAGGGACCTACGGTTCCTTTCAAACCTCCCTAGAAAGGGACCTACGGTTCCTTTCAAACCTCCCTTTACGAGGGCTTCAGCCCCTCGAGCTCCCTTTACGAGGGCTTCAGCCCCTCGAGCTCCCTT
>Ga0214919_10002813_pt1 | contig 26900 bp, 23 predicted proteins | sample LL1503_MetaG_FD_177994 | JGI IMG/M metagenome (GOLD analysis project Ga0214919, IMG submission 177994) | Freshwater microbial communities from Lake Lanier, Atlanta, Georgia, United States - LL-1503 | ecosystem: Environmental > Aquatic > Freshwater > Lake | place: USA: Georgia | collected...
TGATGGTGGTGATGTCGTTAGCAAATGAGCTGTGATAGAACAACCACGCACAGCGATTGCTATCCAAGATGTAAATATTGTCGTCAAGTGAATTTCTGGCGTTGATCGGCATCCAAGCCATACCTGCTCGCAAGATACCCAAAATACAGGTGAACGCATCCATGTCATTAGGACTCAGTACAGCGCCCACCATTTCGGGCTTCATGTGATGAGCAATCAGTCCATTGCCAATTTTGTGCGTCAAGACACTCGTTTGTGTAAATGACAATTGCCTGTGTCCGTCTGTTAAACAAAGACTTTGCGGATTGCGATGAAGTCCGCGATCAAAATAGTCGATGAGGCGCATGTTTAATCGATCCTAATTCCGATGATCTACAGAAGACCAACGCTTACCCGCTTGTGAACCCTCATCACCTGTAAGCCAACGATTGAAGTCCATTGCGTGCGAAAGGTTGAGTGTCGCGCATCGCCATGCCAAACTTGACATACAAGAAATGACTGGTGCAAATTGTTTGCTTTGATTGGCAAGGTAGATTGTTTTGAGAGTCGGCATTCCCGTTCCCAGTAAAACAATCGCATCAAACGATTTATTTTTGAGCTGATCCAAAGCTTGACTCGCCGATTGCGAAGTTAATCCATAAATCGGATGGAATGCTGCATCACTCGAAGCAACATCAACAACCTCAGCCAAATGAAAACCGCAACTCTCCCAATATTGTTTGCTTTTATTCAATAAATTTTTTGAGTACGGAGAAACCAATGCAATGTTTTTTGCATGCAGCACATCCAACATATCAATCACCGAGGAAGCCGCTGTCACCGCTTTGATATCGAATTGACGCTCAATTGACTCTAATGTGGCGATTTCAATTGGTCGCGTAGCCAAATAAGAAGCCCCCGTGCAAGCAAAGGCAATCACATCCACGGGCGCGTTGGCAAATTGTTTGCATGAATCAATGTAGTGATGAAAGTAATCGACCAAGCGATCTTCCATTGTAGGCTTGTCGCTGGTTAATCGACCATTGATAATGGCAAAACCCTCGGGTAAAAATAAATTGAATTCAGGCTCAACCGTTGTATTGGCCTGAGGCGTGAGTACACCAATCAATCCTTTGGGTGCATATTCAACGGCCATCGTTAATCAATCTTAATATTGGCTGCCTTAATGATGGGCTCCCAACGATTGGTATCGGCACGGATAAAAACAGTTGAGTCTTTTCTGCCCAAACTCAAAGGACTCATTCCCAAGTCAATTAATTTAGTTTGCACATCCGATGCAGCAACAATTCGCATCAACTCAGTCTCCATTTTTTCTAAGATGGCCACAGGTGTTTTTGCAGGTGCAGACAAGCCGAACCACGCCTCACCAATCACGCCGGGTAAGACTTCGTTCATCGTTGGTAAATCGGGATGCGATGAAATACGCTTTGCACCTGTTACAGCCAACAACCTGACTTTTCCCGCCTTGGCTTGTGTAATCGCAGTGGGTACACCGTCAAATAACGCGTCAATTTGTCCACCTAATAAATCGATGGTCGCTGGCCCCGTCCCTTTGTACGCCACGTGAGTCATATTGAGTTGACCGATTTGTTTGAGCATTTCACCGGTGAGATAACCTGCAGAACCAATGCCTGCTGATGAATAATTTAATTTTCCAGGATTGCTACGCGCGTGAGCTACAAATTCTGCAAAGGATTTGATCGGTGACTCGGTGCGCACAACAAAAGCATTTGGAAATGTTCCAATCACAAATACATGAGCAAAATCATCCATTGCTTTATATGGCATGGATTGACGAAGCAAAGGCCCCGTTGTGATGGCAGAACCATTGGTCATGACCCATGTATACCCATCGGGTGCCGATTTGGCAGCAAAGTCTGTTCCCAATACCGAACCCGCACCAGGCTTGTTATCAACAATGACCGCCATCTTGAGAGATTCAGATAATCTTTGCGCCATCAAACGCCCAATGACATCAGTTGCACCACCTGGTGCAAATGGAACAACCAATTTAATGGGCTTGGATGGAAAGGCTTCATCAGCACGAGCTATTTGTAAAAAATAACACAGCAAAATTAATAAACCACCGATTGGTAAAACTCTAGACATTTGCAAACGATTAAAAAACTTCATTCAACATCTCCATGTGTTTCTTATAAAACTTGACCTGTTATTTTTTTTACCAACAAATCGGGGGATTGATGCATGACGTGACCTCGCCATGCAACGTGGCCATCAGGCCTGACCAAAACAAATTTGCGTTCGTAAAGCGCCCTGACAGTATCATTATCTAAGGTAATGATCACCAATTCAATTTTCTGATCTGCAAAGGCCTTTTTTAGTTGATGACATTCGGTGCTACTGGAATGATCTTGAGTGGCACAAATCAAAGTCCAGCCTTGTTTAAACCAGTCCAATGTACTGACGTCCAAGCCATTGCGATGATTCGTTAACCACGCGTGAGGTGCGCGCGATCCCGGCCAAGTGGTGGGTATCACTTGTGAAGGATCATCAGGGGGCTCATAGGTTCCATCGTAGGCAATCACGGGCGAGTCCACATAACGGTAACCCAAATGCGTACCTGCCGAACTGAATTGACGACTCATCCATTTTATTTTCTCAGTTAATTGTTGACGACACAGTTTTGCGTCTTCGCCCTCTTGATCAATGATGGCTGGCGTTTCAGCCATCACCATATCAATCTTGTCCGAGTTATTGGCGGAAATCACGCTGTTTCGAATTGCAATGGGCTTTCTTTCAATTTCGTAACTGGCCAATAAACCCTCTGCGCCTCGACCCCGTAAAAATTCGGCTAACTTCCAACCCAAATCTACGGCGTCTCCAATTCCAGTATTCATCCCAACACCACCTGTAGGTGCAAATAAATGAGCGGCATCGCCTGCCAAAAAAATGCGTCCGTTTTTAGAATCGAGTGGGTTCAAACCAACTCGCCAATTTTTCGCAACCGATTGGTGATGATGCCAATGCTGAGTTGCCTTGAGTTTGTATTGAAAAGGTTTACCAACTGCTCTAAATAAAATTTCTTGATAGTCTAAATTTTCTGTAGATTTTTTATCGTCTAAAAAATAATACTGATAGTTCCATAAATCACGACCATTGATCGCAGTAAAAACACCAAAGCTATCGGTTGCAAAGCAAAAATACAAATTACCTAAACCTTTGCCGTGCACCTTTAAAAAATCTTCTGATTCAAAATAAAAACTCACGTTGGCACGCATTGCACCCCGCCCCATATATCGAATACCACTTTGCCTTCTTACAAAACTACCACCACCATCACAAGCAACCAAAAAAGGTGCCTGCACCTCTACTGTTTGACCTGTTTGCACATCGGTTGCAGTTACGTGTACATGGTCATGGCTTTGTTGAAACGATTGGAGCAAATGCCCTAATTTAATATCAACAATAGGTAAAGTTTGTGCAAAATTCCAAATAATAGGTTCTAGTTGCGACTGTCCAATTTGAGTTTTGCCATAGGGAGACCATTGCAACTCTCTAAACTTTTCGGTTGCAGCAAGATTGCGCTTCCAAGTATCGTTAATCGATGGTGACGTAACTCGGTACAACTCTTCACCCGCCAATCGAGTTGAAAAGCTAATCACATATGGAGCGTCATTGGGCAAGGCATTGGCATAAATAGAGGGCACCAAGCCCCAGCGCCTGAAGTACTCCATCGAACGAGCGCCCAATAAAGTGGCCTTGGGGTGCTCAGACGCGGTTGTGCGCTCTTCTATAACGATGGTTCGAATGCCACGCGTACCGAGTTCACAAGCCAGAGTCGCTCCAACGGGTCCAGCTCCAACAATAATAACTTCAGTTGATAGCATTGCAACGACCCTTTAAATAATTAACGCAATATAAAAAAACATTTTTTAATCTTACTTGATGAATGTATTTCTAACTTAAAAAAATGAATGCTAAAGAATGTATTTGGTGATTGGGACTTCATGTGCAGGGAATTTACCAATACGCTTGTCATTGTCTGATGTTAAATTTGCATACGTATGCAAATCGATTCTCCATCCAGCACAATCCTCAAGGATCAATCTTGAGTCATATCGTGACGTCCATTGATGTTGCTCGCTTGGCGGGCGTTTCACAATCGGCGGTAAGCAGAAGCTTCACCCCTGGCGCCAGTGTCTCCGAGCAAACGCGCGAGCGCGTGATGCAAGCGGCAGACAAGCTCGGCTATCAACCCAATGCGCACGCACGCAGCCTCATCACAGGTCGCTCGCGAATCATTGGCTTGGTGGTGTCTTATCTCGATAACTTGTTTTATCCAGCCGTTTTGGAGCAACTCTCCAAACGATTGCAGTTAGATGGATTTCATGTCTTGCTTTTTGTCAGCGACCACGTCAACTCCGACAATATGGTGCGTGAAATTTTGCAATACAAAGTTGATGGCATTGTTTTAGGCGCCACCACCCTTTCATCGGGCTTGGCCAAACAATGCAGCGATGCACAAATTCCAGTAGTTTTGTTTAACCGAATTATGGCCAAAACCCACTCCTCGGTTGGATCGGTTCGAAGCGATAACCTACAAGGCGGTTATGAAATAGCCAAACACTTATTGAGCTTGGGACGAAAAAAAATTGCATTCATCGCTGGACGCATTGATTCATCAACCAATTTAGAACGCGAACAAGGGTTTATCGCAGGTTTGGCAGAAGTAGGAATGCCCGTGTTTGCACGTGCAACAGGAAATTACAGTTACGAAGATGCAACCAAGGCGACACTTGAGTTATTTAATAAAAAACGCAATCGACCCGACGCTGTATTTGTTGCCAGCGATCAAATGGCCTTGGCCGTGATTGACACATTGCGCTATCAATTAACACTTCAAGTCCCGCAAGATGTGAGCGTTGCAGGCTTTGACAATGTGCCTCAAGCGTCATGGCCTGCGTACCAACTAACCACTTACGCGCAACCCATTGCCGCCATGGTTGAAGCAACTGCGCAGTTGTTGCAAAACCAATTGATGGGGAGCTCAACGGTAAAAGATCGCAATGTATTGATTCCAGGTCAACTCATTGTTCGTCAATCCAGCGATTCACGTGCGCCGATGCACGCTCCCATGATCACTTCAAACTTCAACCTCACTCATCACTGAACACATGTTTTCTATACAAGAATTACAACAACGATTCATTCCATTCGATTCATTGCGTTACAGCACTGAAGCATTCATTGATTATCGAATTCCTGAATGCTCGCCCAAGTACAACTACGCATTGATTGGCTCTGGCGTTTCACAAAATCCCAAACAACCCGTGAGCCTGCGAGAAAAACATGGCTTTCAAGTGGGGGGCGTATCGATGCCGCACGGCAAGACCAACCCGCCGCATATGCATTTCACATGTGAAGTTTTTATCTGTGTACGCGGCGAGTGGGAAATTCATTGGGGCTTTAATCCGCAAGCGCAGACAACGCGCATCAGCTTTGGCGACATGGTGAGTGTGCCCACATGGATTTATCGCGGATTTAAAAATGTAGGCATTGACGATGGTTTTATGTTTACCACATTGGGGGGGGACGACACAGGCGGTATTTTGTGGGGTCCAACAACCCTAGAGGCTGCGGCCAAGCAAGGCGTCTATCTAACCGACGACTATCAAATTATTGATACCCAAGCGGGTCAAAAAATGGAGCCTCCGCTCAAAGCGTTAACGCCAATGAGTTTGCAAGAAATTCAACAATTACGTGTTTGGTCTGCACAGGAGATGATGCAACGCGTTGTCTTGAAAAAAAATTTACAATGGTCAAGGCACGGTTTATTAGATAGCGCACTCAACAATCACGGCGCGCAACTTGCGCCTGTTCTGGGCTTAGGTATAAGTCAAGATCGAAACACGCAGGTGCCCATCACCAATCCACATGGTGTATCTATCGAATGGTTGCGCATTCCTGCCAATGGTCATGTCGGTCGTCATCAATTAAAAGAAAAACAAGTAGTGATTGCGATTGACGGCGAAATGGAATTGACGATTGAGTCAACCAGCACATCCTATCAACAAAAGTTATTTGGCAAAGATAAAGCATGGGATACATACGCCATACCCGCTGATGTTTGGCGCGCATTCAAAAACAATTCAATTCACGACACCTATGTATTGTTATTGACTGCAGGTGATCATCGTAAAAAAATTCATTGGGATGAGTCCATTATTAAACAAGCGGCATCTGCAAACTATTCAATCGACGCAAATGGTTATGTGGCACCCAAACACTACGTCGATCGTTCACAACGGTAAGGAGAATACATGTCAATCGCATTTTTAGTTACCCATGTTGGCAGTCTGCCACGACCGCAAAACGTCGTCGATTGTTTGTTTGCGCAAGACGCTAATCTTAATCATGACCCTTCGATTTTTAAATCCACCATGACTCAAGCCGTGGATGATGTTGTAGCAAAACAAGTTCAAGCAGGCATTGATGTGGTGAGCGATGGCGAAATGAGCAAGATCAGTTACGCCACCTACATCAGGCATCGCCTGACTGGTTTTGAAATAGGCGTGATGCCACGTGCGACTCCACGAGATTTAGATGATTTTCCAGATTTCAAAGAGCGCTTGGCTAAATTAGGCGCAACGCCCAAATACAACCGCCCCATTTGCAAAGGTCCTATTGGTGTTAACGATTTGAGCGGTTTGCACGAAGATATTGCCAATCTCAAACAAGCGTGTAAAAAGCACGGTGCCAAACGCGCATTCATGAACAGTGCGTCACCTGGCGTTGTTGCTGTTTTTCAGCCCAATGACTTTTACAAAACGCAAGAAGAATACATCATGGCATTGGCATTGGCCATGCAAGCCGAATACGAAGCCATTGTTGATGCAGACTTGGATTTACAAATAGATGCGCCCGATTTAGCCATGGGTCGACACATTCGATTCAGAGATGTCAGCGAAGAAGAATTTTTAAAAAATGCAAACTTGCAAGTCGAAGCCTTAAACGTTGCACTTAAAAATATTCCAGCTGAACGCATTCGCATGCATCTGTGTTGGGGAAATTACGAAGGACCCCATCACTTTGATATTCCATTAGAGCGCATAATCTCTATCGTGCTCAAAGCCAAACCCTCTACTTTGTTATTCGAAGGCGCTAATCCACGACATGCACATGAATGGGAAGTTTGGTCTCAATTGCAAAAAAATGGCCAATTACCGCAAGACAAAATACTCGCGCCTGGTGTTTTAGATACAACTAATAATTTCATCGAACACCCGCGCCTTATTGCACAACGACTCGATACATTTGCAAAAATTGTCGGGTCCGATCGCGTCATGGCAGCCACTGATTGCGGCTTTGGAACCTTTGCAGGTTTTGGCGCTGTTCATCCCCCCATTGCTTATGCCAAATTAGCCAGCATGCACGAAGGTGCACTATTGGCTCGAAGCATGTGGAAGAGAAATTAAATTAACTTTTTTTAAAGGAGATATCATGCAAAGACGTGAACTGATTCAACTCATGGCCGCATCGGGTTTTATTCCTATGCGCAGTCAAGCACAAACCACAGGCGCGCTCAAACCGGGCAAGCCCTATGCGGGAACCACCATCAATGTGTTGTCGGTGGTGGCACCACAATTCAGTGCGCATGAGGCCAAACTGGCCGAGTTTGAAGCCCTCACAGGCATCAAAGTGAAATATCAATACGTGCCTTTTCCAAGCATGCGCGAAAAACTAACCGCCGAATTGGTTGCAAAAACCGATCAGTACGATGTATTAAGCGCAATGGATGTATGGGGTCCCTCTTTGTACAACTTGTTTGATCCTATCAACGATCGGCTTGCAGAAAAAAAGATCGACATGACGGCGCGTTACCCACATGCGCATTTGCGTGCAGCACGTGATCAAAACGGTACAGGAAAAAACATCTTAGGATTTCCCATTCGTGGCCATGTGCAATTGATGTTTTACAGAAAAGACATCTTTGCAAAATTAGGCCTTAAGCCACCAGAGACTTGGCAACAAATGATTGAAGTCGGCCAACAAATTCAATCCAAATCCGATTTGTCGGGTGTAGCGATGTATTACGGAAAAACAGCAGGTCAAAATCTCATGATCTGGTTTAACTACCTGTGGGGCATGGGCAGTGATTTGTTAGACGCCAAGGGCCAACCCATGTTTAATAATGCACAAGGCGTGGCCGCCACACAAGCGTATGTGGATGTTTTACTCAAGCACAAGGCGGCACCTGCTGGCTCGGCATCATTTAACGAAGCGGATGCGGTCAACTCTGTTGCACAAGGCAAGAGTGCAATGGTGCCTGTGTGGTGGTGGCGTTATTCAGGTTTGGTAGATCCCAAAACTTCCACACTCAAACCCGATCAAGTGGGTTTTGCCCCTCTGCCCTCGATGCCTGGCAAAGAAGCCACCACCTATACCAACACATGGTTTTATGGCATTAACAAGAGCAGTAAACGCAAAGATGCAACCATGGAGTATTTGACATGGCTCACCAATCCTGAAGTTGAAAAATCAGTGTTACTCGATCGCAAACTTAACGAAGTGGTTGCTGTGCAAACACCCAACCTGATCGATGGCGATGTGAATTTGCGTTTTGGTGGCATGCATTTGTTTGGCGCTCAAGCACTCAAAGGCGCCAAGGGCACGCCCTTGTTTGCGCAATGGCCACAGGTGAGTGACATCTTGGAGGCGAGCATCTCTGAAATCATCACTGGAAAAATTGATGTTAAATCTGCGCTCGATGCTGCAGCCTCACGCGTCAAACGCGCCATGCGTTGATAGGATTGATGAAACGCATACCCGCTTATGTTTGGTTATTGGCGCCTGCGCTGCTCTTTGTAGCAGCCATGGCGCTGTTTCCTTTGCTCTACTCGTTGGTGCTGAGTTTTCGCGAATGGAAACTGGCACAAAGTGATGTACCGGGGCAATGGGTTGGGTTGGATAACTATTGGTATTTGCTCACCGATGACCCCGAACTCATGGAGTCGTTATGGGCCACATTGATTTTTGTTGGTTTTGACGTTGCCTTAACGGTGTTGGCTGCTTTATGTGCTGCGCTATTACTTCAAAAACCTTCGCGCATGAGTACCTTCACTCGTATTTTATTGATTCTTCCTTTTGTGATGAGTCCAGCGCTAATTGGTATTTCATTTCGATTTTTTTTAAACCCCGAATTTGGTATTTTGCAATTTTTACTCTCGCTCGTTATCCCTGCATTAGATGGACGCATATGGTTGGCCGATCGTTGGCTATCGATGACCGCAGTGATTACATCGGATATATGGCATTGGGCACCTTATATGACGTTGGTGATTTTGGGTGGATTGGCTTCTATCCCAAAAGAAACGCAAGAAGCCGCACAAATTGATGGCGCAAGCCATTGGCAAGTTTTCAAAGACGTGACCTTTCCGCAACTCAAACCTGTTTTAGGAATCGTGTTGGTTCTAAAAACAGTTTTTGCACTCAAAGCTTTTGATACGATTTTTACACTCAGTAATGGGGGCCCTGGCACGTCCACTCAAACACTCGCCTACTTCGTCTATCACACAGCGTTTCATTATTACGATTTGGGGTATGCCGCTGCAGCAGCTTATTTACTCACTGCACTATTGATGATTTGTTCGTTTTTTTACTTGCGATTGATTTTTAAAAAATGACAAGCACATCTATTCCTATTCCAGGCTATCAACCCACATTAGAAAATCGATTGTGGACCTTCGTGCAACAAGCGCTGATTTTGTTATTGATTTCTAGCATTATTCTTCCAATTTTTTGGATGACCATCACTGCGTTCAAATGGCCGCGCGATGTTTACTCACTTAACTCTGCTATTTGGTTTGAACCCACGTTAACTAACATGGTGACGGTGTTTCAACATCCATGGAATTTGGGTAACAAAATTCTCAACAGTATTGCGGTAGCCAGTGGCGCTGTTGCGTTAGCCATACCGATGGCAACGCTAGCGGCCTATGCTTTTTCAAGGTATGAATTTCGCCTCAAGAAAACTATTTTCTTAACCGTCATTGCATCGCAATTTTTACCAGGTGCAGTAGTTGTATTGCCTTATTTTTTAATGTTTAAAAAATTGGGATTGCTCGATACACGCACCGCTTTGATACTGATTAATCTATCGATTGTTTTGCCCTATGCCATTTGGATGATCAAAGGATTCATTGACGCCGTTCCCATTGAGATTGAAGAATCGGCTTTGGTCGATGGTGCACCACGCTGGCGAGTATTGGCAGAAATCGTGGTGCCTGCGGCCATTCCTGGCATCATCACGGCGGCGATATTTAGTTTTACGCTCACATGGAATGAATTTTTATTTGCATTGATTTTGAGCAAACAAGATGCGCTCACACTGCCTATTGGCTTAATTGGTTTTAGGACCGATCGAGGTGATTTATGGGAACTGATGGCTGCAGGCGGCATTTTGATCACCACGCCCATGTTTATATTATCGTTGTTAGTCCATCGCCAATTCATTGGCAGTTTAACGGCAGGATCAGTTCGATAACAACACCATGACGACTATCTCACTTCAATCCATCGACAAATCATACGGTGCTGTTCAAGTTGTTAGAAATTTGAATTTAGAAATTCACGATCAAGAATTTTTAGTTTTCTTAGGTCCATCGGGTTGCGGCAAAACCACCACCATGCGAATTATTGCAGGCCTAGAGCACCCCACCCATGGAACGATTGCATTTGATGGCAAACGCATCAACGAATGGGGTCCTCAAGAACGCGACGTTGCCATGGTGTTTCAAAATTATGGCTTGTATCCGCACATGACGGTTGCACAAAACATCGGCTACCCACTTAAGCTTAGAAAAGTACCAACAGTAGAACATGAAGCGCGTGTGTTGCAAGCAGCCAAACGCGTGCAGTTGCAAGACTTATTACATCGCATGCCCCGCGAATTATCGGGCGGTCAAAGACAACGTGTTGCATTGGCAAGAAGCATAGTGCGCAAGCCACAAGTTTTTTTAATGGATGAACCGCTCTCTAATTTAGACGCCAAGCTTCGGGTTATTGCACGCGCTCAAATTAAACATCTTACACAAGAACTTCAAGTCACCACTATCTACGTGACACACGATCAAATCGAGGCCATGACACTGGCAACGCGCGTTGCTGTGATGAATGAAGGTGTGATTCGGCAAATCGGAACGCCAGAAGAAATTTACAACGATCCACATGACACATTTGTTGCAAGCTTCATAGGAAGCCCCGCCATGAATATATTTGAGGTTCAAACCAACGCATCGGGCATGGCCATGATGCAAGATCAAAATACGGGGATTAAAGCCCCCGCACAAGGTCAATGGACCATGGGTTTTCGATGTGAAGACGTGAAAGTATGCGATTCACAATCAGCCAGTCTCACAACCGAAGTATTTACCTTTGAGTTGTTAGGCGATTGCACCATGGCGACAGCGATGTTTGACGAAAAATTATTAACCGTGAAAGCAGCAAAGGATTGTCGAATGCAAAGTGGTGACCCCTTGCATATCAAAATCGATCCTCAGCATGTGTATTGGTTTGACCGCCAGACGGGTAAACGCTGGCGTCAAACATAAGCCACTCAACAACCCGCCGTACAAACCCCAGCGCTATTAAATTCCATAGTCTTACCTGAGAGTGGAATATGCACAGGCACCTTGGTTGCCTTGATGAATGCTTCAGTTTTGCTTCCAGGTCTGACCTTACCGCCAACTGTTCCCACCTCATTAGCATGCGAAGGAATCACAGATGCAGGCTTGACCAAATCATTAATTACATATGAGGCTTCTGCAGGTCCCGTTGTAAATCCGTCGCCAATATTCATCACTGCCAACTTGGCGTTGTAATGATTGCGAACAACAAATTCTTGATCGGCTGTAATGCCCGTATCACCGGATAGATAAACTGCTAAACCATTAGAGAATCGAACCACATAACCAGTAGCCAATCCAACATCGCCCAGTATTCCAACAGCCTTCATCGACTTGCCCAATTCACCGGGAATGAAATCAGGATCGACTCCGTTGCTGTGCATCGCTGTTACTGTTGCAACTCTCACGCCACCGACTGTCACACTGCCACCAAAACGTGCAAGCATTGAATTGGCAGGATCGCCACCATTGGCTGCAAGCTTAGCAGCAAAGAAGATTGGCATGTCACTGCCTGTGATGATTTTTGATTTTTTAGCCAATGCAATATTGACGACACTCGTATTGGGTGTGGCAGAAACTGACATATCGGGTTTATCGCAGCTGCCAGAATTGGGCTCTTTGTTATGCACATTACCCACATGATCGCCATGCATGTGGCTCACCAAAATAATGTCAATGTTGCCAAGGCGGGGGTCTGTTGCACCAGCTACCGTTTGACCAGGGTCATACAAAACACGTGTACCGTTGGGGTCTTGAAAAATAAGTGCACGATCACGCGGACAAAACTCGCCGTCAATTCCACCCAATGGTGTGACCTTGACGGTTTGTGCAAACGATTGAAAACTGAGGGCCAGACAAAAAAGCCCAACAACGCGAAGTGATGTCTTAAAAACCGATTTCATGAATGCTTCCTATGTTTTGGCGTATTTGCCTGTTAATTGGGGGGTTGTTCCTGTTAACCCTTTTTGCTCTCTTTCGAGTCGCGTGTCGCGCGCCCATGTGCGTTTCAAATCATCTTTGACGCCAATGGTGAGTCGACCCATGCCCTCGACTTCCAATTCTACTTTGTCACCGTCTTGAAACGAAGACAAGCCTCTGTGGTTGGTACCCGTTGCAATGATGTCACCAGGCTCTAGTGCATGAATGCCCGAAACCCATTCGATACAACGTGGAATTTTGTGCGCCATGTCATCGGTATTAAAGTTTTGTTTCAACACACCATTGACCCACAACTTCACTTGCAATTTGAGTGGGTCCTTGACTTCATCGGCCGTGACAATATAAGGTCCAATCGGCGCAAAGGTCGCACGCGATTTCATTTGATAAAACGAATTACTCTCGGGTTGCACACCGCGCGCAGAACCATCAATAAAATTAACGTATCCAAAAATATGCTCCATGGCTTTGGATGCAGGAATAAAACTGCCACCTTTTCCAATGATTAAAGCCAACTCAGCTTCGCCTTCAAAAATAGTTGCAGGTATGTCGGGCAATACCATCGTGTCACCATGACCGATGATGCAACCTGGAGATTTATGAAATGCATTGATCAGCGCAGGCTCTTTGCGTGTGCCGTCTTCCATGTAATTAACTGCCATGCATTCAATATTGACAGGTTTGGGTAGAGGCGGTCGAATTTTGACGCTAGAGATAGGGACTGCTTTGCCACTGGCCACCGCCTTTTCAATGCGAGGCCTCACCTTGTCGAACGATGCAATCAAGCCATTCATCAAGTCACCAATGCCGTGGTGAGGTATGTTGCTCACCACCTTGGTGACATCAACGACGCCCTCGCCTTTGATGATTCCGATTCTGTAATCATTAAATAACATAATTTTCATGAGAGCACCTTTGAAGTAATAGTTGTTGTGATGACTGCAATCATGAGATCATAAATAGACCCACACCACTAAGCAAGTCACGAAAACGTTAGTTCACTGATGTTTACCCTAATCGACGTATCGGATCACTTGCCCAAATAATGGACCATAAAAGGAGATAACTATGAAACAACATGCGCAACAGAAAAGACGCCAGTTTTTAATGACGACAGCTGGCCTGGGGAGCGCGCCGATTGTTTCTTGGGCGACACCTGTGGTTGGTGTCCCCACTCATTTATCCGCTGCAGCCAATCACTTTTATCGCCTACCCCTAAATGACGAACCCATGGTCATTTCTGGTCGTGCTGTAGATAGCCATCAACAAGCCCTGAAACATCAAACCATTGCACTGGCTCAATCAAGCGATCAAACCACAACCGACGCAGATGGTCGATTCTTTTTATCAACCACCACATCGGCTTTTATTCATTCCAAGTTTCAATTGCAATTTCAATCAGGCCTGCAAGCCTGTGTTGAAGTATCCAATGCAAATCAACAAATTCAATCGAACGTGTTAACGCAAGACTCCATAGGCAATTGGCGCGTCTATCTCAATATTCAAATTTAATTTAAAACGACATCGGCAAAAATTTAGCAGCCGTATCCCATCGCTCGGCCATCCAATGCCAAGCCACGTGCGCAATCAATGCCGAGAAGACAATCATCATCATGCGCGCATAAGGCGTTGACATCATCAATCGAACAAGCGGGATACCAATCGCAAGAACCAATATTTGCCCTGCTTCAACGCCAAGATTAAAAGATAACAATGAAACCAATAAATGCGATCCTGCAAATTGCAAGGTTTCGTGCAATACAAATGAAAAACCAAATCCATGTATCAAGCCAAATAACGTGCACATGATCCATCGTCTTTTTACTTTGGGATTCCAAATATTTTCTAAGGCCATAAATACAATTGAAAATGCAATAGCTAATTCCACCCAAGGCATAAACCACAAACCACTGGGCGAATATCCCAATGCAGAGGCAATCAAAGTAACAGAATGCGCCACTGTAAAACTAGTGATCACACCGAGCAGCTGCATCCAACCCGTTGCCACCAAAATTAAACTGGTGATGAACAACAAATGATCGGTGCCACTCAAAATATGTTCAAAGCCTAATTGCATAAAACGCCAAGACGCTTGCCAAATACTGGGGTTAAGTAACACGACGCCTTCTTTGGCGTTGAGCTCAAACGCACGCTCATCAGATCCCAACAATTGAAAACGCAAATTAATAGCCACTCGCAAAGCCAATCGTTGTAAACCAAAATCAATCGCTAATTTTTTATCGTTACTTTGCATTGGATACGTCAACTCAATATCCAAATATTGTTGACTCCAAACTAAGTTATCGGGCAATTCCCAATTCTTTGCTCTCACATGCGTGAGTGCCTCTTCATAAGATGCAAATGAACGATTAGATGGCAAACTGATGCGTGCATGTGCAACAGTGGGTGCTTGCAGCAGTTGATTGCTTTGTGAGATTTTTAAATTGTCCGTGAACCACAATTGAGCGGCTTGCTCCAATGAGGGTTTCACTTTGGGTAGATCCAAATAAATATTTTTGACCAGAGGAAATTCCACCTCTTTCATGGCACTCATGGGCGTGCGAATCAACACGGTGAGCGTTTGGGGTTCTTGCCTTAAAAAAACGGTTATCTGCGCATCGCTCGGGATCTCATGTGCCGAGACATTTAAAATACCCAACAGGCCGAACCCCGATAACAACACGACCCACCTCAGCATAAAGTGAACCAATGTACTAGGGGTTTTCGAGAGTCTCATGCCAAATGTCCTGTTGTTGATTGTCAGTAACTGATGCGTATGCTAGCCTTAACCGACTCCATTTACTATTTAAATAACGACAAAGGGGACCATCATGAAATTACGCACTCGCAAATCATTGCTGACAACAGCTTTCATTGCTGTTTTAGGTTTAGTTGGTTTAACACTGGGCATGTCGGATCAACCCGTCAATGCCAAAGCCAATACCGTCAAAGCCCCTTTGTTTGAAGTCGATCCTTTGTGGCCTAAACCCATGCCCAATCATTGGCTACTCGGTATGGCCATTGGTATTTGGGTCGATGAAAAAGACCATGTATGGATTATTCATCGAGGTGCGTCCACGCTCAATGACAACGAGCTTGCGCTTACCAAAAATATTGGTGAATGCTGTGCATCTGCCCCACCTGTTTTGGAATTTGATCCTTCAGGTCGTTTGGTACAAGCCTGGGGCGGTCCAGGACCAGGCTATGAATGGCCAGACTCCAATCACGGTATTCACATCGATCACAAAGGCAATGTGTGGATTGGTGGCAATGGTGAAAAAGACGCGCATATTTTGAAATTCACACGCGATGGAAAATTTTTATTGCAAATGGGCAAACACAATGGCAACAAAGGCAGCAACGACACAGAAAATTTTGGTCGTGTTGCAAAAATTTGGGTTGATCCTAAAACCAACGAAGCGTATGTGGCCGATGGTTATAAAAACAAACGCATCGCTGTATTAGATGCAGAAACTGGAAAAATGAAACGCTATTGGGGCGCCTATGGCAGCAAACCCGATGACGCTGATTTAGGTAAGTTTGATCCCTCTGCTGCTCCACCCAAGCAATTTAGAAATCCTGTGCATTGTGTTGAGAGAAGTAACGATGGATTGGTTTATGTTTGCGATCGACAATCCAATCGTTTGCAAGTGTTCAAGCCTGACGGCACTTATGTGAAAGAAGCTCACTTTGCACGTCAAACCTTGGGGTCAGGATCTACATGGGACTTGGCTTTCTCTAAAGACCCACAACAACGGTTTATTTTTCTGGCTGACGGCACCAACGAAAAAGTGCGTGTGATTTTGCGTGAAACCTTGATGGAGGTCACCAACTTTGGCGACGGTGGAAGACAACCTGGCCAATTCTTTGGCGTGCACAGCATTGCCACAGATTCCAAAGGCAATATCTACACAACAGAAACCTACGAAGGCAAGCGTTTGCAAAAATTTGTCTACAAAGGTATGCGAGATGTATCCACTAGTCAAGGAACCGTTTGGCCCAAATAAAAAAAAATCGAGTCGCCCTCATCGGCGTCTCTCACTGGCATACGGGGTTTTATCTCGACCCTTTGCTTGAGATGGCTCATGTTGAAGTGTGTGGCATCAGCGATCCTGATCAATCCGTCGTCGATAGTTTTAAAAAACGCATCGGCTGTGTCGGGCAAACTGATTACCGCGCCATGTGTGACTCTCTCAAGCCCGATTTTGTCGTGGTCTTGGGACGTCACTGCGAAATGGCCAGCACCGCGCAATATTTAATTGATGAAGGCATTGCATTTGCAATTGAAAAACCTTGCGGCATGAACGCTATCGAAGTGGCATCGATTGCGGCCAACGCTAAAAAGAAATCTGTTTTTGCAGCAGTGCCCTTGGTGATGCGACACGGCCCTTTTGTCAAACAACTCAGTCAAATACTGAGTCAAGAAGAAGCCACGTACGCAACGTTTCGTTTTATTGCAGGGTCCGCGAGCCGCTATCTCCAAAACGGTTGCAGTTGGATGCTAGATCCATTGCAATCGGGCGGCGGATGTACCATCAATTTAGGCGTTCATTTTTTTGATTTGGCATGCATGATTTTGGGACCCAACGCCAAGGTCTCCTCTACTTTGATGAGCAACGACGCATGGAAATATCCAGTTGAAGATTATTCGGCAGTCACCATCATGTCCAATAACAAAAGTGTGTTGATCGAGACGGGTTATCTTTATCCTGCGCCAACCAACCACTTTGACATGCACTACTCCATTCGCACATCTAAGCACTACCTCACCGCTTGGGGCCCGATGAATTTAGAAATTCGTGATTACGAAGGCCATAGCGTCAATCATGCGATTTCAACCACCAATGTGCCGCACTATGTTGATTTCATGCACGAAACACTGGATCGATTCTCCAAAGGCCAAGAGCCTCTTGCAGGGCTCGATGCCATGTTAGATAGCATGCACTTAATCGACCAAGCCTACCAATTAAGCCGACCACTCACTGTCAAGTAAGTGAATGTGCAGATGGTATTCTTCGGCCACAATAGTCTCTTCAACATTACTCATTCATCAGGAACATCGAAATGAAAGTCAGAGGATATACCTTACTCGGTCGTGCACTAGCGCAACAAGGCGTTGACACATTATTTTTCATCATGGGTGGTCCCATGAATGACTCGATCAATGCCGCCATCGCAAACAACATCCGCGCCATCGATGTGAGACACGAACAAGCGGCAGCCATGATGGCGCAAGCTTATTCGCGAGTGCGCTCCAAGCCTGGCGTTTGCGCGGCAGCGTCTGGCCCTGGCACCATCAATCTCACAACGGGATTGGCCAATGCTTTAATCGATTGTGCGCCCGTTGTTGCTCTGGGTGGATCGAGTCCACTCAATTCAGTACTCACAGGATCGTTTCAAGAAATTGATCAATTGGCAATCATGCGACCCGTTACCAAATGGGCCGAGCGCGTTCACCACACAGAACGGATTCCAGAATACATTGATATGGCTTTTCGCCATGCAACTGCAGGAAAACCAGGTCCCGTCTTTTTAGATCTACCTGGCGATATTCTTTATGCAGAAGTTGAAGAAGAAGACGTGCATTGGCCCAAGCCCGCCCTGGAACGTGTGATCTCCAAACCAGCCGCTTCAACCGAAACGCTTGCACACATCATGCAAGCGTTAAGCAAAGCCAAGCAACCGATTATTTTATCGGGCAGTGGCGTGATTTGGTCCAAAGCATCGCATGCACTTCAGCAATTTGTTAACGCCAGTGGCATCCCCTTTTATACAACGCCTCAAGGGCGCGGTGTTATTGCAGAAGATGATCCACACTTTTTTGGACATGCAAGATCAACTGCATTCAAAGAAGCCGATTGCGTATTGGTCATTGGCACCCGACTCAACTATGTTTTTGCACAAGGCAAGTCACCACGTTTTTCAGAAAAAGCTTTTTTTATACGAATCGATATCGACCCCAATGAAACTGAAGGCATCGAAAGAGTTGATTTAGGTGTATTAGGTGATGCGGGTGTAGTGTTAGATCAAATGACTTTCGCATTCAAATCCAAGTTGTCATCAAGTCAATATCAAGAGTGGCGCGACAAACTGAAAGCCATTGAACAAAAACGCTTGCCTGCACACGAAGCGCAATTGGCAACCGATCAAATGCCGATTCATCCGCTCAGACTTTGCAAAGAAATTCGTGACTTCATCGATCGCGATACGATTTTGGTAGTCGATGGTCAAGAAATTTTAAATTACGGCAGACAAAGCATTCCAAGCTTCTTACCAGGACATCGCCTCAACTCAGGCCCCTTTGGCACCATGGGTGTGGGCTTGCCATTTGGTGTGGGTGCAAAGGCCGCAAAACCAGATCACAAAGTATTGGTGCTGCATGGAGACGGATCGTTCGGACTCAATGCCATGGAGCTTGATACTGCCGTAAGACATCAACTTCCCATACTCGTGGTGATTAGTTTGAATGGGGGTTGGACTGCAGATCCAGATAAGGTCAAACCAGGTCGCGATTTGGGATATACGCGATTTGATTTGATGGCGGAGTCGCTCGGATGCCATGGTGAATATGTTGAGCGGCCCGAAGATATTCGTGGCGCATTGCAACGCGCAAGTCAAGCAGTGGCAGCAGGCAAAACTGCATTGGTCAATGTCGTCACCGATTGGCGTGCACGCGCAGGCACAGCCAACTTCACTAATTTTTCAACCTAAAAGAAATACAAAATGTGAAAAAATCAAATCACTTTTTTTTCTTTCAACTCGTTGAGTTCTTTCTCGCTCAAACCCAGCAAGTCACCATAGATGGCTTGGTTGTCTGCACCCAATAAGGGTGCGTGTTTGATCGGCACGTTTGAGCCGCTCATCTTAACCATAAAGCCGGGCATCACAAACTCGCCTTTAACGGGATGCGTCACAGAGACAAAAGTGCCGCGCTTGCGCAAATCGGGATCGCTTGAGAGTTCCATCGTATCGAACACAGCACTGGCAGGAACACCCGCATCCCCCAAAATCCTCATCACTTCGCGCTTGTTGTAATTGATTGTCCAAGCTGAGAGTATTTCATCAACAAGCTTATAGTTATCTTGTCGTTTGCGAGGTGTTGAAAATCTTTCATCTTCTAACAAGTCAGATCGACCAATAATTTTTAAACAACTCTCCCACTGATGATTGCCTGCTCTCGTTGTATAGACATAACAATAATCATTGGGACCACCACCCTTGCATGGATACACTTCGCTGGGTGATGTACCCGCAATAATACTTTGATTGCCTGTGCGCGGCGCGGGTTGATTAAACAAGGCTTGAGCCGCATACGCAATACGACCAAAATTAATCACTGCATCTTGCATTGAAATTTCAATTCGCTGACCTTTGTTGCTTTTGTAGCGTTGAAACAGTGCGCCCAATATACCAATGGCGCAATGCAAACCTGCACCACTGTCTCCCACATTTAAACCTGGTTTTAATGGACGACCATCGGGCTCGCCCGTAATTGACAAACCACCGCCTGCAGCCTGAGCAATCGGATCGAAAGAAAGATAATTTGCAAACGGGCCATCAGGTGCAAATCCTTTGATTTGCGCATAAATAATTCGCGGATTAATGGCCATGACCTGCTCATAACTAAAACCCAGTCTTTCAATCACACCTGGCGCAAAGTTTTCTATAAACACATCGGCTTTTTCAATCATGCCCACCATTAAGCGACGACCCTCTTCGCTTTTGAGATTGCACGTCACGCTGCGTTTATTGGCATTGAGCAACATAAAGTAAGTGGAATCCACACCAGGGCCGTCGTGCGCGTTGCGCCCCTGCTCTCCTCTAACGGGCGGCTCAACCTTAATAACTTCTGCACCCATCCAGGCCAGTGTTTCGGTGCATGAAGTACCCGCTTCAAATTGAGTGAGGTCAACAACACGAACACCAGCCAGTGCTGTATCGGATTGATTCGAAGTTGAATCTTGATTCATTTTTTCATCCATTGAATTAAATTTTTACTCAGGAATCACGCCTGCTTTTTTAATCACAGGTCCCCACATATCCATTTCGTTAGAAAGTCTTTTGTAGAGTGCATTGGGTGTCCCTTGATCAGGTGAAAGTAACGCAGTGTCTATTTTGTCTAATTGCGTGTCGATGGATCGATCCTTCATTGCGACTTGAAGCGCTTCAGAGATTCGATCAACAATCGCTTTCGGCGTACCTTTGGGAGCATACAAACCGTACCACAAGCTCATAGTTAACTCTTTGTATTGAGTCTCTGCGACTGTTGGTATATTGGGCACACCAGCGAGTCGATTAGGCCCTGTAAGGGCAAATGGTTTGAGCGCACCCGTTACCAAATGGGGCTTAACAGGTCCTGGGCTGTCACACAGCAAATCAACGCGTCCTGCCAACACATCGACCATCGCGGGCGCTGCGCCACGGTAATGAACAGGCGTGATTTTGGTACCGAGAGATTGTTCCAAAATAATTCCAAACAAATGTCCACCACTACCAATTCCACCTGTGGCAAACGTCACTTTTTCTTTGTTTAACTTGATGTGTTCAACCAACTCTTTCATATTGTTGGGAGCAAACTGTTTTCCACTCACAAGAATAAAAGCAGTCTCAGCAAAAAGACCCACGTGTTCGAAACTTTTTAAGGGATCGAATTGAAGGTCTTTGTAAAGATAAGGACCTGTGGCCATGCTAAAATGATGCAACAGCAATGTATATCCATCAGCAGGTGCATTGGCAACAAATCGAGAACCAATCGTGCCACCCGCACCCGTTTGATTTTGAACGGTAACAACTTGGCCTAATGTTTTACTCAGTGATGCACCAAGAATTCGCGTCAGTACATCACTGGCACCACCCGCTGGATAGGGTGTGATAAGTGTGATCGGTTTTTTGGTGGGATAAGCATCTTGCGCAAAACTCGCATGCACCGTAACAAAAAAACAAACGCATAAAGTCAATACTGATTTGAATAAAGAATTCAAATTCATTTTTTGTCTCCTTGAGCTTAATCAATTTTTACCTTACCTGCGCTGACCACTTTACCCCAAAGTTCTGTGTCACGCTGAATCAAAGATGACAGTTGGGTGGGTGTTGAAGCAACGGGGTCCATGCCTTGTGCAAGAAACTTTTCAATGACACTAGGTTTTTTATAGGCCTCTTGAACGGCCTCACTTAAACGGGCAATCAACGCGTCAGGCGTTCCTGTAGGGGCCATCAACGAGCCCCAAGCCGCCGTGTCATAGTCAGCAATACCCGCCTCTTGCATGGTTGGAACGTCGGGCACTCGCTTATTTCGCACGCCACTGGTGATGGCTAATGCGCGCACCTTGCCTGCTTGAATTTGACTCAATGATGTAGGTACCGAATCCATCAAAATATCGATATTGCCCGACAACAAATCCGCCAAGGCTGGAGCAGAACCTTTGTAAGGAATGTGACGCATTTTGATGCCTGTTCGCATCTCCAAAAGAATGGCAAACATTTGAACCGAGGAACCCGTTCCTGCAGAACCATAGGTTAATTTGTCTGGATTGGCTTTTGCATAAGCAATTAACTGTGCGACATCTTTTGCGGGCACCTTGGGATTTACAACTAACACATGATCAACTTTGAATGTCTGCGAAATTGGACGCAGATCACGCTCTACATTGAATTTGGCATTGCCATAAATATGGGGATTGGTTGTCAGCGAGCCCATAGTTGCAAATGCAAGCGTGTATCCATTGGCAGGAGAACGTATCACGGCCTCTAAACCAATATTGCCAGCTGCACCGGCTTTGTTATCGACTAAAAAAGGTTGGCCAAATTTTTGGGTCAACTCTTGCGCCAAAATTCTGGCAGCAACGTCGGTAGCACCACCAGGCGCAAATGGAACCACAATGGTGACCGGTCTTTCTGGCCATTCAGCCGCTTGAGCCGATGTGAGGCCTATTGTTGAAAGACTCATAAGCGTCGAAAATTTGCGTCGATTAATCATCAAAATGTCGCCTTTAATTATTCACCATTAATGCGAAGCATGACACCAATTAGGTTTTACTTTTGGGTTTTTGTCGCATGCGTGACAAAAAATCAAACCAAGTCATCCTATAACAGAACGGTCTGAGAAACAAGTCACCACAACCGAGAGAATCAACATGAGCAACAAAGGTTTTTTATTAGTCATGATGCAGCCACCTGCTGGCATGGAAGACGAGTTCACCGCATGGTATGACAACGAGCATATTCCAGAGCGTGTAGCTGTTCGTGGATTCGAAACGGGCATTCGTTTTGTTTGTACTTCGGGTTTTCCCAAATTTTTGGCCATTTATGACATGGCTGCACCCGAAGTGCTTTCATCACCCGAATACCTGAAGGTTTCGTTCGATCAATCCAGCCCATGGACCAAGCGCGTCACAGGTCGCGTCAAAGTGGATCGAACAGCGGGTGAACAAATTTATCCTGGCAACAAAATCACGGGGATTTGCGCACGCGTGATGGTCATTCGTTTTAAAAATTTAGATTCAAAAGCAGCACCCACCATCATTGCAGGAATGCGCAGCAACTTTGAAAGTCTTGCCGAAACAAAACAAATGCGTGTATTAACAAACGTCACTGCAACGGGAATCGATTATTTGGGATTGATTGAGTTGCGCGCCCCCATCAGCGAATCATTCGATCTGAAACCTTTTGGAAACTACGCTGACTCGATCAACTTAGTAAATACCTACGCACCGTATTAATTTTTCCAAAATTGTTTGCTGGCAATTTTTGCGCCCTCAACCATTGCGGCAAATTTTGCCCAAACCACATCGGGATCAACTGCGGCCTGACCCACCCAAGTGCCATAACCGCAGTCGCTACCTGCAATTACATTTTCACGCCCTACTAAATTGGCATAACGCGCAATGCGTTGAGCAATCAATTCGGGGTGTTCAATAAAATTAGTTTTTGATTCCAACACACCAGGAATCAATACTTTGCCATCGGGCAACTTAACTTTTTCAAACAAAGTCCATTCATGTGCGTGACGAGGATTAGCCGCTTCAAATGAAATCGCGTGTGGCTTGGCTTTAAAAACAATATCAATGATTTCAGACATATCCACATCGCAATGATGCGGTCCTTCATAGTTACCCCAACACACATGCATGCGCAGTTGCTCAGCAGGAATATTTTCAACCGCATAGTTCAAAGCTTCCACATGCATTTGTGCGCGCTTTCTAAATTCTGCAATCGATAAATCGGCGTATTGAATATGCCGCCCCATGGCTAAATCGGGACAATCAATTTGTAAAATAATACCCGCCTTGGCAACCGATTCGTACTCATGTCTCATGGTGTGCGCAATCGCGTGCAAATAATCTTCTTGTGATTTGTAATGGTCATTGCGAAAAAAAAGTGAAACCACGCCAGGCGACGCTGCACTCATAAACATTTCTTGCGCCGCTTGCTTTGATTTGTGTTTCACAAACGCATCTTTTAAATTTTGTGTATCAATGGCAACTGCTTGCGGATTACTCACAGAGATGGGGCCATTGCATGCAGGTGTTTTTCTTCGTGATCGGCCAGGATCGCCAAATACTTTTCTCTCTAGCACCGGAAACTCTGCCAAATCTTGATACACAAATGTATTGCCTGTTCCACCAAAACCCGCCAACCGGTCTTTCACATAGGTCGCATAACTGGGCTTACTCATTTCACCATCATTCACCAAATCAACACCCGCTTTTGCTTGCTTGATCACCACTTCTTCAACCGCTGTTGTAATGCGCTGATTGAGTGCCTCTGGATCAACAGGCACGCCCTCTTCCTTGGCAAACATACTTTTGATCAAGTCATCAGGTCTGGGCAAACTGCCTGTGTGAGTCGTTAAAAATCGATCGGTGCTGCGCAACATAGAAGATCCTTTACTTTTAAAGATACCGAAAGATACATGATTTGAGGCTCGTACGTGTAAACCATGCAACATTGAATGTTGAAATGCTTTGATATCAAAAAGTAAGTACTTTTTGATTATGAACTCGGCATCGAACTTAGGGTGGATGCGACAGAGATTTTTCATCCTTTCAGTTACCATTCAAGAATAAATGCTCAACTCAGAAAACTACAAAATTTGGAGACCCCCATTGAATTTCATAAACCCATCAAAAATAATTGCATTGCTCCTTTTAACTTTGCTTGGCAATGTATCTTGGGCTCAAGGCTTTCCCAATAAACCGATTCGTTTCATTGTTCCCTTTCCACCAGGCGGCGGCGCAGAATCAACGGTTCGTTTGGTAGCTCAAAAAATGTCTGAAGGGTTGGGTCAGCCCGTGGTGGTTGAAACGAGGCCTGGTGCAGGTGGAAATATCGGAACCGAATACGTTGCTCGCTCGCAACCTGATGGCTACACACTGTTGCTCGCCACCAGTGGCATGTCCATACAACCACATATGGCTCGACTCAATTGGGACCCCCTGCGTGACTTCACACCCATCGGTTTAATCGCATCTTATGGTTTGGTGATTGCTGCGCATCCTTCGGTACCCGCGCAAAATATGCAAGAGCTAATCAGCTATGCGAAAGCAAATCCAGGTAAGTTAACGTATGGATCATCAGGCAGTGGCGGCCCTTTGCATATGGGAGCCGAATTGTTCAACTCTCAAGCGAACACGCGAATGTTGCACATTCCTTATAAAGGCAATGCACCAATGACCCTGGCAATATTGAGTGGTGAAATTAATTTGGTGTTTGACAGCCAAGTCGGGCCCTTACCCAATATCCGAGCCGGCAAACTCAAAGCCTTGGCCATGACTGGAAAAAAACGAAGCCCAAACTTGCCAGAAGTACCCACCATCAGAGAGATCAAAGAACTCAATCTACCCAACTTCGAATACGAATCGTGGAACGGCGTTGTTGTTGCAGCCAATACTCCTGCAGATATTGTTCAAAAACTCAGTCAAGAATTGGCGCGTATCACCGCCCTACCCGATGTGCGTGAAAAGTTAATGGCCATGGGATACGACCCACGTTCGGAGCTCAAAGAAGAATTTGGCGCCATCATCGCCAATGATTTCAAACTGTTTGGTCAAGTGATTCGAGAGGTGGGCATGAAACTCGACTAATTACTTGCAATAAAAAATCATATTCATTGATCTCCATTTAAAAAATAAACAGTCAGCAGATGAAGTCCAAAACAAACAAAATCATTCGATTAGCCGCCGACATTGGCGGCACATTCACCGACGTAGCCGCTTTTGATGAAAAAAAAGGACGCCTCTATTTAGGTAAAACATTAAGCACACCCCATCGCTTGGTGGCTGGTATTTTGGATGGTGTTCACAAAACAGGAATTGCCATTGATCAGGCGCAATTATTTCTGCATGGCTCCACCATCGCCATCAACACCATGCTCGAGCGCTCAGGTGCAAAAACCGCATTGATCACGACGCGTGGCTTTAGAGACATCTATGAAATCGGACGCATCAATCGCCCTGATTCATTCAATCTTCATCATCGCAAGCACCAGCCCTTGGTCGAGCGCGATTTGCGATTTGAATTGACCGAAAGATTACTTGCTAACGGCACGATCCATCTGCCCTTGAATCAGCCTGAGCTTGATGCATTGATTAATGAATTAGCAAAACTCGATATAGAAGCCGTTGCAATTTTGTTTTTACACGCCTACAGAAATCCAAAACATGAAGTCATGGTACGTAATCAAATACGAAAAAAATTGCCTCATCTTTTTGTTTCTATTTCATCTGATTTATCGCAAGAGTACAGAGAGTTTGAAAGAACATCGACTGTTGTTGCCAATGCCTATATTGGTCCTCGCATCGATCGCTACCTAGGCGAAATTGAAACTGAATTAAAAACAGAAAAATTTTCTGGACAGTTTCACGTAGTCCAATCAACGGGCGGTCTTTATTCGCTCAAGGAAGCTCGCAAAGATTGTGTGCGCATGATGGAGTCAGGTCCTGCATCAGGTGTCATTGGCACACAAGTTTTGTGCGAAGCCTTAAACATTCCAAACGCCATTGCATTTGATATGGGTGGCACAACAGCAAAAGCAGGCGTGGTTCGCGCAGGCGAAGCTTTGGTGGCCAATAGCGTGATGATTGGTGGTTATCTCACGGGTTTGCCTTTGCTCACACCCATGATTGATATTCATGAAGTAGGAACGGGCGGCGGGAGCATGGCCACACTCAGCGCAACAGGCGCATTGCGTGTTGGCCCTCAAAGTGCAGGTGCGATGCCTGGTCCTGTTTGTTATGGCTTAGGTGGAACACAACCCACCGTCACAGACGCCAACTTGTTGCTTGGCAGGCTCGACCCCGATCATTTTTTGGGCGGAGAAAT
>Ga0214919_10002814_pt1 | contig 26892 bp, 33 predicted proteins | sample LL1503_MetaG_FD_177994 | JGI IMG/M metagenome (GOLD analysis project Ga0214919, IMG submission 177994) | Freshwater microbial communities from Lake Lanier, Atlanta, Georgia, United States - LL-1503 | ecosystem: Environmental > Aquatic > Freshwater > Lake | place: USA: Georgia | collected...
CAAAGGTGGCGAGTTTGAATTAGATGGCAAGAAGTTTACAGATACTAGTAGCACGTTAGAAGAAGCCATGTGTAACGAGTGCGGTATGTACGAGAGTATGTGTAAGTGCAACGAAGGTAACTTGTTTACTAAACATTTAAAAGACACTCCCAAAGGTGGCGAATTTGAAATCGACGGTAAGAAGTACAAAGACACCAGCAGCCTAGACGAAGGCACATGCGCCAAGTGCGACTGTGATCCTTGTGAGTGCGGCCCCGGTACCACACTAGAAGACATTGCCAAATTGGCAGGTATTGCTCAAGAAGGCCGAGACTACGGCGATACCAAGATTGCTACTCCTCCCAAGTACGACAACACACCAGACGAAGAAGTAATGAGTGTAGATGTATTGACCAAAGGTGGCGATGGTGAAGTTGCTGGCAAAGAAAAGCGTATGCACAGCGACAAGCCAACATTTAAGAATGCAGACAACCCACTGGCAGAAGCAGAATTTAATCCTGTCGAAGCAATGGGACGTCGACTCATGCGAGCATACGAGGCAATCAAAGTGGCAAAATGAAAATCTCAGAAGTTATAACAGAAGGATGGAGTCAAAAGTACAAGAGCAGTATCAACTGCTCACATCCTAAAGGCTTCTCACAAAAAGCTCATTGTGCCGGTAAGAACAAGCATAACGAATCTGTTGAAATGGAAATGGTGTGCGAAGACTGTGGCATGTGTGAAACACACGGAAGTGTCATGGAAATCAAGAAGGGTCAGAAAGACAGCAACGGCTATACTCGATGCTGGCCCGGCAAACACGCCGAAGGTACCAAACGTGGCAAGAATGGCGGACAGGTACGCAACTGTGTGCCCAATGAAAGTGCTGAATTAACCGAAGAGTTTGATCTAATAGAAAACATCATTCACACGCTTGCCGAGCGTAATGGTGTAGATGCCGAAGTGATCTGGGAAGACTTAGAAAGTTTAACTGAAGATGAACTTTATGTGTTTGCTGTTACGTCAGAGCCTATCATGGAAGACTGGCAAAAAGCCAATAAACGCGATCGTACTTCGGGCATGAGTCAAAAAGCAGTGAATGCTTATCGTAGAGAGCATCCTGGATCTAAACTAAAAACTGCTGTGACTACTAAGCCGTCAAAGTTGAAACGTGGATCAAAGGCCAGCAAGCGACGCAAGAGTTATTGTAGTCGCAGCCGTGGACAAATGAAAATGCACAGCATCAGTTGCGCCAAAACTCCAGACAAAGCCATATGCAAAGCACGTAGACGCTGGAACTGCTAATGAAAATAAGTGAAGTTATTATTGAGGGGAAAGAAGGTAAAAAACCTGACTCTACTCATGGAGACACTGGAGAATGGAGATTCCGTGACAAAGGCGGATATGATCGTACATATAACTTAAATCGTGTTATGATGGCCACTGCTATGGCTGATGGTAAAAGCAACAAGCCATTGGATATGGATCAGGCCAGCTGGGTAGACAGATATAATACTGCTAGGCCGTATACTGAAGAAGAGCATAATATGATGAAACAAGCATTTGCTACAGTAGATTCAGAGTACGAAGAAACAGAAGCAGATCATAAGAGTCGTGAACCAAAAGACACAAATAAGACAAGCCCACATCGAAACCCTGGTCCAATTGCTAGACGCAAATGAAACAATATCGCATTACCAGTGAAAACTTTGTGTCACCAGGCGAAACTGGTGATCCTGACGCATACATGGCACCAGATGAACTTGCACAGTTAAAACGTCTTGCGGGAGTAGGCACTTTAGGACTATTAGAAGACTACCAAACACAACACAGTGACGCTACAGATCAAGACTCACCAAGTCCTGTGGGCAGTAACATCAGCATCACTGGTATGGAAAAACGCAACTTAGAAAAGCAACATAACATCAAGCCCGGAACACCCGAATGGTTTCAGTTATGGATGAGCCGGCCCTATTTAACCGGAGAAAAGCCGGTAGGCGATGCACCGGCTCCTCAATTTAAAAAGTTACACCGTAAGACTAACGACGCGAATTAGCAACCTTTTTGTCAGTCCCTAGATACTGATTCCAACTTGACTGCCTTACTGTAAATGGTAAGGCTTTCCATTTTTTAACCAATGCATAATAGTCGGGCTTGTATGGCATAACCCTTGGCAGGATATTGGTCTTTTGTCCCTTGCGATGATTACAACTCTTACAAGCAGTAACACAGTTGGCCCACTGGGTCTTACCACCGTTGACACGCGGCACAACATGGTCAATGGTCAAGTTGTCAAAGTCATAAACTTCGTTACAGTATTGACATTGGAACAAGTCACGTAGGTACATGTTGTATCTACTGAACTTGACATGTTTCTTGTAGTGGAAATAATCTACGGTGACACATACACTGGGCACATTGATAGTTAGTTTCTCGCTATGCAGTAACCAGTCGGGATAAGTTTCTAATACACGTACCTTGCCCAAAAACATAAGTTTGATAGCGTGTTGCCAATTGATAACGCTCAATGGCAGTATTGATATGGGCTCAAAATTACTATTGAGCAAGAGAGTATCACTCATCTTTGATTGCCTCTAATTAGAATGGTGTTAAATATACTTATAGTATAACACATTACACATTTATGTCCAAAGATTTAGAAACTGCAATTATCCGAAGTCCTTATCGTAAGATGAGCATGACCGAGAAGCAAATTGTGGAATTTGCTCGGTGTGCAGATCCCGTTGACGGCCCGCAGTACTTCATGAGCAACTACTTTTTTATTCAGCATCCTACTAGGGGTGCAATACAGTATCATCCCTACGAATATCAACACCGCCTAATTGACAGTTATCACAATTATAGATACACTATCAGTTTAATGCCCAGGCAAACCGGTAAGAGTACTAGTGCCGCTGGCTACTTGCTATGGTATGCCATGTTTATTCCCGACTCAACTGTTCTTGTAGCGGCACACAAATACACCGGCGCCCAGGAGATCATGCAACGTGTGCGCTATGCTTACGAGAACTGTCCGGACTTTATACGAGCCGGAGTCACCAGTTACAACAAAGGTAGTTTGGACTTTGAAAATGGAAGCCGTATAGTAAGTGCTACAACAACTGAAAACACCGGTCGTGGTATGAGTATATCCTTGCTTTATTGCGATGAGTTTGCATTCGTTCGCCCCACCATTGCCGCAGAGTTTTGGACTTCTATTACTCCTACACTAGCAACTGGTGGTAAGTGTATTATTACAAGTACTCCCAACAGTGATGAAGATCAGTTTGCACAGATTTGGAAAAGTGCCAACAACTGTTTTGACGAGAATGGTAATGAGACAGAACTTGGTAAGAATGGATTCAAAGCATTCCGTAGTGCTTGGCAAGAACATCCAGACCGTGATGAGGCCTGGGCAGATCAAATGCGGGCACAACTAGGTGAAGAACGTTTCCGTCGTGAGATGGAATGTGAATTCATTATTTTCGACGAAACACTTATCAACCCACTTAAACTTGTTGAGATGGCCGGAATCGATCCCGTTGAGAAGCAGGGACAAGTACGTTGGTATAAAAAACCCAGTCGCGGTAACATATATGTTGTTGCTCTAGATCCTAGTTTGGGTACAGGAAGCGATCCTAGTGCTATACAAGTTGTTGAGTTGCCCAGCATGATGCAAGTTGCCGAGTGGCGTGATAACAAGACACCGGTGCAACGCCAAATACAAATTCTTAAAGAAGTTAATCAATACATCTATGATTGTATAGGCACAGATACAGACCTATACTACAGTTTAGAAAACAATACTTTAGGTGAAGCTGCACTGGTGTGTGTTGCTGAAATTGGCGAAGAAAATATACGTGGTTACTTCTTAAGTGAAAGCATAGCCAGTGGAAATCCTCGTCCCTACCGTAAGGGATTTACAACCACAAATAAAAGCAAGATTGCCAACTGTAGTAAGTTAAAGAGTTGGGTTGAAACTGGCAAACTAAAAATTGCCAGTAAAATGTTGATAAGCGAACTCAAAGGGTTTGTGGCCTCGGGCACTAGTTTTCGAGCAAAAATTGGCGAGACCGACGATTTGGTCATGGCCATGTTGTTGGTGGTGCGTATGATGCAACTTATACAGAGTTTTGATCCCAACGTAGATGAAACACTGCGTACCCAGGATGACTTCAAAGAACCACTACCCTTCATAATGATATAAGAACTAAATACACTATGAGAGAATTAGAAAACATCGCCTCCGAGTTATTTGATAAAATTCGTACCCGTTTTGAAAAAGTCAGACTGGGCGATGAGAAATCAAAAGCCACCACAGATCCTGAACAAGCCCGCTTTTTTAACTTTGACTACACAGTTGATGGCAACCGAATCGGCAACATCACAATCAGTTTAATTGACGATGCTAGCCTTAAAATCTATTACGGTAAAAACATTGTGGATGATCTCAAAGCACTAGATCAAGAACGCGGTGAAGACGATGAGGACAAAGACATCGACGACAAAAACGCAGAAGAGTCCTGGTACGGTTTCCTGCGTGGCCTACGCAAGTTTGCCAAGCGTAACCTATTGAGTTTTGATACTAGAGACATCACCAAGAGCAATTTGGAGATCAAAGACGTGAAACAACAAGCCCGATCAGATGCAACATTGAGCAAAGACGACTTAGACATCAATGTCAACGAAAGCCGTATGTTTGGTACAAGTCGCAGCAGTTATCAAGAGTGTGGTCCAGTTAAAATTATTGTACGGCATAGTGACCATGTCGATGAAGAAAAGCGCGGAGCTCGTACACGCAATGTAGAGTCAGTGTTTGTTGAGACACACATGGGCGAGCGTTTCCTATTGCCATTTAAAAACTTACATGGTGCACGAGCAATGGCACAACATTGTAGCCAAGGTGGCAGAGTTGATGACGAAATAGGTGAAAGCATTTGTGGTATGATAACAGAGATGGATGCTATGAAGCATTTTGTACGCGAAGCCAATCGTAGACAATTTGAAGATGCAGAGACCGGAGAGATGGCACATGCCGCAGTGCGCCACTACACAGAATTAAAGAATAAACTGCGCCATATTGGCGGTCGTCGTGGATACGCACACTACAAAGAGTGCTACATGCCCGAAGGCGATATATTAGATGAAGTTGACATGGCGGGATTGCGTGAACGCTTTGTAAAGAAAATTTACAACGACAAGTTTGACGCGGCCCTTCCTTATGTTTATAGAGCTTATGCGAGGCAAAAACAAATGGAAAATACATCAATGGCCGAAGAGTTTGAATCTTGGGCAAATACTGTAACTGAAGGCTCTTGGGCATTGCCCGACGCACCCGAAGACACACAAGCATTAGATAAACTAATGTCTGAAAAATTACCATGTGGTATGGATGCACAAAACGCCACAGGCGAGTTGTATAACATTATTGGTGACGATGAATTGTTTGATAGACTGGGCGAGTTTGCCGATAGCCAAGGCGAAGCCGCAGACGATGCCGACTGCCGCGGCGTGGTAATTGAATGGTTACGCCAAAACAATTACACAGAACTAGCAGACAAGTACAACCAATTGTACACACAAAGTACACAACCACTACAGGCTCAGGCGCAACAGAATCAAACAGATGCTGCCGCCCAAGCACAACAGGCCGCAGGTCAAGGTACCACAGGCGCACCTGCTGGAGCCCCGGCAACAGCCGCTCCAGCCGCAGTAGCCGAAAGCGAAGACCCAATATTGGTCATGCGTAGACTATCCGGGCTAAAATAACCAAATTTTACCGAACCAAAAAAGGAGAATTAAATTCTCCTTTTCCCTTGACTAGGTATAAATACTATTGTATAATGCGGGAGTGCATTATACATTTAGGCACATTATTAAGGCATACATTAAGGAGAACTATTATGGCCATGACATTAGCAGAGATTCGCGCAAAATTACAAGCGAATGAGAACCGCGGAAGCGGCAACAGACCCCAAGGCGACAACGCCATTTACGCACACTGGAACATTCCAGAAAATACAACAAGTCGCGTAAGATTCCTCCCCGACGCAAATCAAAAGAATAACTTTTTCTGGGTAGAACGAGCAATGATTCGTTTGCCTTTTGCCGGAGTTAAAGGGCAATCAGACAGCAAGCCAGTTGTAGTACAAGTACCCTGTGTTGAGATGTGGGGCGAAGCCTGTCCAATTTTGGCAGAAGTGCGTCCCTGGTTCAAAGACCCTAACTTAGAAGAAATGGGTCGTAAGTATTGGAAAAAACGCAGTTACCTGTTCCAAGGTTTTGTTCGTGACAATCCAATTGGTGATGACAAGACGCCAGAGAATCCAATTCGTAGATTTATTATTAGCCCACAGATCTTTAACTTGATCAAGAACGCACTAATGGATCCAGATATGGAAAATTTGCCAACTGACTATGCTGCAGGTCTTGATTTTAACATCAAGAAAACCAGCAAAGGTGGTTACGCAGATTACAATACAAGTACATGGGCACGTAAAGAAACTGCTCTAACTGCCGACGAAGCAGAAGCCGTTGAGAAGTTTGGGTTGTATGACCTAGCAGACTTCTTGCCCAAGAAGCCAACAGATGTTGAGTTAAAAGTACTCAAAGAAATGTTTGAGGCAAGTGTTGATGGACAGCCATACGATGCGGATCGTTGGGCCAACTACTACAAGCCAAGTGGTTTCCAAGCAGGCACAGGAGTTGATGCAGATGCATTACCTGCCGCAACACCAGTGGCACAACCCAAGCCAGCATTGGCAGCAGTTCCAAAAGCAGCTGCACCAGCGGATGATACACCTCCATTTGATGTAGATGCGGCACCTGCTGCAACTGCACCGGTCGAGGCTAAACCAAGTAGCCAACGTGCCGAAGACATTTTGGCAATGATTAGAAACCGTAAATCTACTTAACCAGTAGATGCTTGTGTCGGCAGGGGTTTGCGGTCCCCTGCCTCCTTCTTTATTATGTTTTCATATATTGATCCCATCTTGTTTCCGGACCAACTCAAGGTATATGAACTTACCCCGGGTCAGTACGTGTATCCTATACACAAAAACGCCAGTAGCACCATTGCACGAGTTGCTGTTCGAGAATTAAACTATTTTGAAATACGCGAACTACAAACAATAGATGTGTATCTACGTGATCCATTTGAACGTTATGTCAGTGGAGTACAAACATATCTAAGATATCATCCTGAATTTGATCGTGAAACAGCACTACGATTCATTGAAGAATTTTTATTTTTAAATAACCATTTTAGTCTACAGTTCCATTGGATTGTAAATTTGTCACGCATGACTGATGCTTGGATGCACTTTAGACATGTGGACGAGTTACAGAGTGTGACTCACGAAGTATGGAACACATTAACACGTGATCAAACACTTGTTGATCGTTTTCAAGACCACAGTAAATTACACTACTACTTACAATTAGATAAAATACTCTACCATGAGTTCATGGATCAAACTGTTCCAATTCGAGCCGTTGGCAGACATATTGAAAGTAAATACTCATACCTGTATCGGGAAATAATTGAACGTAGCAAACACTTATGCACTGCCCTAGACTAGATCACTTTGTACGATTTAATCCTAACGGAACAGTGAGTCGCTGCGGGCATATGGTCAATGCTCCCGAGTTTAACAGTTTGGTGGAAATGGACACAAGCCAGTGGCTTGCTGATATTCGACAACAAGAGTCTCCAGCTGAGTGTGTACGCTGTATTGAAACAGAGCAACTAAACAACGTCAGTATTCGCAAACATGCTATTGAATTTGATGTAAAACAAACGCAACAGGATTATTTAATAGTGGGCGGCGTATTAGACAATTTGTGTAATAGTGCTTGTATGACCTGCAATGAAAGATTAAGTACAAAGATTGGTAGTTTAAAATCTAGGCAATTTCCTATTATAGATAACTCCAGTAGATTTTGGCAACTGCCCTTGGAACGTGTAGTACACTTAGACATCAACGGGGGCGAGCCCAGTTACAGTAAAAACTATAAGCACATACTTGCTAACCTACCCCCAAGCATTAAAAGCGTTAGACTCAATACAAACTGTAGCACAGTATTAACTGAATTGATCCCGTTAGCGGAGCGTGGGGTCGATATTACAGTTACAGTGAGTTTTGATGGTATAGGCGATGTACATGATTTTGTACGCTGGCCCATTAAATGGGATAAATTCTATGAGAATTTAATGACATATAAAACTATGCCTGTTTATTTAAATCTATGGACTACTGTCAGCGTACTAAATCAACACCAATTACCTGACTTAATTGAGTTTGCTAAGTCTCATGGCATCGACCATGAATACGCATACTTAAAACATCCAGCAGTACTTGACGTAGATAATAAAAATCAAGAGTCAATTGATCGATATATACAAGAACAAAAACAACTAAGGGGAATTAATTGAAAATAGCAATTACAGGCGGAACTGCAGGAATTGGAAAAGCCCTAGGCGACGTTTACGAAGCACAGGGACACGAAGTACTAAGGTTAAGTCGTCGAACAGGACACAATATAGTTTCAGTTACAAAAATTGCAACTGCTATAGAGACTTGCGACATGTTTATTAACAATGCACAGCAAGGATATGCACAAACAGATTTACTATTTGAAATGGCTCAACGCTGGCAAGGTACTTGGAAAAAAATAATGGTCATTAGTACGATGATGACGCAAGAGCCAGTATGCTCACTTCCAGGATTGGATATGGATGCGTATAGATTACAGAAAGCAACGCTTGAAGAGGCAGTTAAGCAAATTAGAAATCGCAGGCTTGGTATTAGACTGTTTATCGTCCGGCCCGGAGACATTGCAACACGCCCGGGAAAAACAGTACCGCCAAGTGCAGATCTAACACATTGGGCACAAACATTAGTAGGAATTTTTGACCTAGCAGGCGATGATTTGATTATTCCTGATATTTCTTTAGGACCAATATTTAGGCCAACATGAATCCAAAAACATATTTAAGCAAGAAAAATTTTTGTGTGTTACCTTGGACTGGAATGTATATCCAGCCAGATGGCGAAGTACGAAATTGTGCTATTGTTAAAGATGCTATTGGCAACATCAATAGCAGTGGTATACACGACATAGTATTAGGCAAATTAAATCAAGAAATCAAAGAGGAAATGTTGAGTGATAGTTTTCCTAAGCAATGTTCTCATTGTCATAACTTGGAAAAAATGCAACCAAACAGTTTGTCACAAGTTAGCAATCGAGTCTGGTACTTGAAAGCTCTGCGTAATACAGATCTTGAATTATTTGACGATGCTAAAAACTTTAATCTTAAACAACTAGACTTACGATGGCGGAATACTTGTAATTTTGCTTGTGTTTATTGTGGGCCAGATTTAAGTAGTGCCTGGGCAAGTGAGGTTAACCAACCTCAACATATAAACGAAACAGCGTTAAAAAATTCAATTGAATACATTTACAACAACCTTTCTACTGTAGAGCATGTTTATCTGGCAGGTGGGGAACCGTTATTAATTAAAGAAAATTTAGAATTGTTAACTAGGGTATTACAGATTAAACCTGATATAGAACTACGAATAAATTCAAATCTTAGTATAATCAACAATAATATTTACAACTTACTCAAACAATTTAAAAATGTGCAATGGACAATAAGTGTTGATAGTGTTGGTGCTGAGTTTGAGTACACACGATACGGTGGTAACTGGAATACCTTTTTAGATAATCTTGCCCAATTGTCCAAGGACTTTGAAAAGATTAATTTTAATCTAGTCTGGTTTATTTTAAATGCAAGTTCTATATTAGACTGCATTGATCAACTACAGAGATTAGGATACCATGAGAATATGTTTGTAGTTAATCCATTGAACAGCCCGGTAGAATGGCATGTGTGTAATTTACCAGACTCTGAACTCGATATAATACGCAACAAATTAGAGAAAAAACTTAGGGAATCTGATCCTGCCTATTCTCTTTACAAGTCACTGAAATTAATGTTAAACTACATTAATACACCGTTTGACAAGAACCTTGATAAAACATTTGATGTTCTTGCTGAATTAGACAACCGAAGAAAATTAGACAGCAGCAAAATTTTTACAAACTTATACACTCTTAAAGGAAATTAATTATGGCAAAACCATTCGACGTAAGCAAATTTAGAAAATCAATTACAAAGAGCATTGACGGAATCTCAGTTGGCTTTACAGATCCAACAGATTGGATCAGTACAAATAATTACGCATTAAACTATTTAATCAGCGGAGACTTTAACAAAGGTGTACCGCTAGGTAAAGTCACTGTATTTGCTGGAGAATCTGGTGCAGGCAAATCGTTTATCTGTAGCGGTAACTTGGTGGCCAACGCACAAAAGCAAGGCATCTATGTTATCTTAGTTGATAGTGAAAACGCACTAGACGAAAAGTGGTTACATGCACTGGACGTAGACACCAGTGAAGACAAACTTCTTAAACTTAACATGGCCATGATTGACGATGTGGGTAAGATGATTAGTGAGTTTGTTAAAGAATACAAAACATTACCAGAAACAGAACGTCCCAAGGTGTTGTTTGTGGTTGACTCGTTGGGCATGTTGCTGACACCCACTGACGTTAATCAATTTGAAGCAGGCGACATGAAGGGCGATATGGGACGTAAGCCCAAAGCACTGGCTGCACTGGTTCGTAACTGTGTTAACATGTTTGGTAGTTTGAATTTGGGACTAGTATGTACTGCACACACATACGCAAGTCAAGACATGTTTGATCCTGATGACAAGATCTCGGGTGGACAGGGTTTCATTTACGCTTCCAGTATTGTTGTTGCCATGCGTAAGTTGAAGTTGAAAGAAGATGAAGATGGCAATAAGATTTCGGAAGTCAAGGGTATCCGTGCCGCTTGTAAAATTATGAAAACACGCTACGCTAAACCGTTTGAATCAGTGCAGGTAAAGATTCCGTACGAAGAAGGCATGAATCCTTACAGTGGGTTAGTTGACTTGTTTGAGGGCAAGGATCTGCTTAAAAAAGAAGGTAACAGCTTGGTATACACATTGGCTACGGGCGAAATTATTAAGAAGTTTCGCAAAGCCTGGGAACGCAATGAAGATACTTGTTTAGATCGTGCAATGGTTGACTTTGTTGCCAATCCACACCATAAGACTGCGGATGTAGAAGAACTAGAAGCGGCAGTAGAAGTCATTGTTGAAGACAAGCCAAAGAAGTCAATGAAGAATGAAAATAGTACGAGTTGATCCAACGGAAAGTTACTTTTCGTTGACCTGGCAACTTGGCATTAGGTGCAATTACGATTGCATGTATTGCCCCAGTACATGGCATGATAATATAAGTCGACATCATTCATTAGAAACCTTAAAGCAAACTTGGATTAGTGTGCTGGGTAAAACTAAAAGATCTTCTTATAAGATTAGTTTTACTGGTGGGGAACCTACTAGTAGTAAAAGTTTCCTGCCATTTTTAAAATGGTTACATACCGAATATGCCAGTATCAAATTTAAAATTCTTTTGACATCAAACGGCAGTGCGACTTACAAGTATTATCAACAGTTATACGATTATGTAGATAATATTAGTTTTAGTGTACATAGCGAACATATTGATGAGCGTAAGTTTTTTGATACTGTTATACTATTGCACAATACAATTGATAAATCAAAGCATCTACATGTGAATATAATGAACGAGACCTGGAACCAGTTAAGAATACCCAAATATCAAAAGATTCTAGAGACACACGGCATAAGTAATAACGTCAATGAGATCAATTACACACTTCAAACTAGATCTATACCTATTTTTAAAGGTAAACTAAATCTTGACATTCAGTAATCATATATATTATAATTGCAAGGTAACTACCGATAACGGGCAAGAGTTCCTAATCGACGCTAATTGGATGCATAACGAGAATTTAGATCATTGGAACGGCTGGGCATGTAATGTAGGCAAAGACAGAATATATATTGATGCCAACTTAGATGTATACGGTGGCGAGTGTAAAAATGATCGGCTAGGAAACATTTTAACAGAGTGGCACATTTTAACAGATGCTACAATTTGCAATAGATTGAGATGTACAGGATGTACAGACGACTTAATACAACATAAAAGGGAAACCAGATGAGCATAGATGTAGAAGTACTTGGTGAAGCATACACCATTTTAAAACAATACATTCCAGTAAAGGATCGTCAAGAGGCTGCAGACAATTTAATGAGTGTACTAGTTGATATGCTAGGTGACATTGAACTACAGGAATTTGGCGGAACCGACAGCAACCTTAAAAAAGCACTCAAAGAATATGTTGTAGAGGAAGACAACGACGAATACGACGAGGATGAATAAGTATTTTCCAATTAACACAGAAACTGCATGTAAGTTAAAGTGGGGGTGGAGTACATTATATCTGAATTCAGGAATTACTGCCAGTTGTCATCGCGCTAGTTTTAGTAAGTTAACTGCTGAAAATTTTAATCAGTTTCATAATACACCGGCCAAGGTACAAGCACGTGATGTTATGTTGGATGGAAAGTGGCCTAGTGGTGGGTGTGAGTACTGCCAAGGAATAGAACAGTCTGGCGGTACAAGTGACCGTATGTTACAAAATAGCATACCTGGATTGTTTCCCGAGAAACAGGGGTCAGTTACTGATCCGGTTATGTTAGAAGTATATTTTAACAACACCTGTAACTTATCTTGTTTATACTGTAACCCGGGACTGAGTTCTAGTATAGATCAAGAATATACGAAGTTTGGTAATTTTAATATAGGCGGAGTTCGACTTGAATCATTGGATCAAAAGCACATACAAGATTTAGAAGAACCGTTCTGGGCATGGGCCAAGGACAATTTTAGTAAATTAGAGCGTTTTCATTTTTTAGGCGGAGAACCGTTTTATCAAAAACAACTAGATAAATTTCTAGAGTTCATTGATGATAATCCAAACTCCAACTGTGAGTTTGGTGTAGTCACTAACTTGATGATTCCATTGCCTGTTTTACAAAGTAAAATCGGCAAAATAAAAAACATCGTGGCACAAAGAAAATTAAAACGTTTTGACATCACAGTCAGTATTGACTGTTGGGGTGCGGCTCAAGAATATGTGCGTTACGGCCTAGACTTAAATACTTGGACTGCAAATTTTGAGTACTTGCTAAATCAAAAATGGATCAAGTTGAACATAAATCAAACTATATCGGCACTAACAGTAAAAACTATGCCTGAACTCATTGAACGATTATCTAATTGGCGTCGGGTTAGACCGGTTGGCCATTATTTCAGTGTCACAGAGCCGGGCCCGAGTTACTTGCGTCCGAATATATTTGGTGCAGGAGTATTTGACAAAGACTTTGAGGCTGTGTTACAATTAATGCCTACAGACACTGAAGATGATCGACGTGCATATGAATACATGTCGGGCATAGCAAACGAGATCAAACAGTCTGAGATCAATCAAATTGAGATCAATAACTTAATGGTATTTTTAAACGAAAAAGATCGTAGACGTCAAACCAATTGGCGTACAACTTTTCCTTGGTTAGAAGAATATGTGGTATAATCGTGTAGTTGCCGATCTAAGTCAAATACCTGCGTTCATTGACTATTACGAGAATGAACTGGGTGTGGCTCGCGGTGAAATTAAAATACAGGGCAATGTGGAACGTGCCTTAAGTAACTTGCCCGGTCAGACCGAGTATAGATTTAATCAACTGCAAGAGATCGAAGCAGTACTAAATTACTTGAATATTCAATTGCGTAAAATACGGCAGAAGCATTACAAAAAGTATTTGGAAGCATACGCCAGGGCTTTGACCAGCAGAGATGCAGAGAAGTATGCCGAAGCCGAGGACGAAGTCATTGACATGGAAACTATTATTAACGAAGTAGCACTAGTACGCAACAAATGGCTAGGCGTTATGAAAGGCGTAGAGAGTAAAAACTTTATGTTAGGACATGTGGTTCGTTTAAGAACTGCAGGCATGGAGGATGTTGTAGTATAATGGACTGGCGAGCTCGAGCAGACGAATTGTTAGCAGAATATCAAGCCTGTTGTCGCGCTCGACCATACCATAACGCCCTAGATGTTGAGATAGCAAAAGAAAATTGTGCCACGTGGGCCAGTCATTTGGCAACACAACGAGCATGGGCCGGGGATACGGAAATTGCCGAGGCATGTCATCAACTTGAGCCCCGATTAAAAAAATTTAAAGAAACAGTAGTATTGGATATATTAACAGATGGCACAATTTAGAAACGCATTAGAAAGTCACGAACATAGTCGAGACGTACTAGACATGCTTTATCAGTATGACAGTTTTATGGACAGCATACAGGTAGTTGCCGACATGGGTTGCGGTACAGGCCTAGATGCGGGGTGGTGGGCAACATTAATGACTCGGGATGATCCTCCCGAGCCGCATGATTATCTTGTGTATGCAGTTGATCGAAACATAAAGCAGGTCGAGCACGAAGTATTAACACACAACAATATCAAGTTCATAGAAGGTGACTTTGAACAACCTCTTATTCCTAGAGAAGTAGATTTAATGTGGAGTCATGACAGTTTTCAATATGCCGTAAACCCACTAAACACCCTACGAGTTTGGAACGAGCAAATGAGTACAAATGGCATGTTGGTATTGAATGTGCCACTAGCCCAGACTTACGAATATGATAGAATACTGACACGAAGTTTTTCAGGATGTTACTACAATCATAATATATGTACGTTGATGTATATGTTGGCGGTGAGTGGATTTGATTGTAGGGACTGCTATATATACATGGCTCCCAATTACGGGTGGGTGCATATGGCAGTGTATAAGAGTTACGCACCCATGGATCCTGCTGCAACCACGTGGTTTGATCTAGCAGAAAAAAATCTCATTAGTGATAGTGCCATGGCCAGTTTAAACAAATACGGGCATGTACGTCAAGAAGAATTAATGTTTACTTGGCTAGACAAGGACTGGCGTTGGGCTAAGAATTAATAAATACAACATGAACGATTTACGCCACTATATTGACCTGCTAGAAAGCATTCAGCTCAACGAAAAGGCACTGGTTGCTAAAGAGTTGCCTGCAGGCAAGTTGTCCGGGGCATTAAACCCTAAAACACAGAAGCCATTTACTAGACACGACTTGTTCTTGCACAAGATTGCCAACAACAGTCCGTTTACACTGGTCAAGGGCGGAGAAGTAATCATTGATCCACGTGAGCTTAAACGAGCCAAGGCTTGGTTAGCAACAGGTCCTGTTGTTCCAGAGAAGTTCAACACCATCAATGGCGGTACAGTTAAGAACACAGAGTTGCAAAAAACTGTAGAGTTTGGCAGTAGTGAAAAAGAAACCATTGAGCTCAAAGGCAGTGACATTTTTAGTCCTGGTAGTACAGACGTTGCAGTCAATGACATGGGCAATAAGATACAGGATATTCTCAAGGCCGGTGGATTCCCTGCAAGCGAGATGTATGAGCAAATCGTCAACAGTCCAAAAATTGCCGAGCTGGGAAAAGTTGGAGAGGCCATTAGAGACATGGCTTCGCATATTGCCATGCTGACTCCGCCTACCGTACCGCCAGGCCTGCCCAAGCCGGCAGTCAAGGCCATTGAAGTCTATGCAAGTGAATACTTGGGTGTTCTGGGACTGCTTACTGGAACTACTACATTTAAACAAGGTAATAGACAACAGTTTGATGAATTTATTGGCACTAGCCTAAGTGAAATGATCATGTATTTTCCCAAGGATACTGCAAATCCCTTGGCCGACAGTTTTAGCGTGGTAAATGATTCAACTGGACACGCTATTAAAATCAGCAGTAAAGCTGCAGGTCATGGTGCCGCACCTAGTATGGGCAGTTTAAAAGTGCCCGACGATGTACGAAAGAAGTATCCTGAATTTTATGAGTTCTATACGGTGGCCAATGACGAAAGTTATACCATGTTCGAGCAACCATTTATTATTATGAATTGGTTGTTGGAAAATCACCCCAGTACCATACCTGCTGCGTATAAAAATATGATGCCATTTGATGCTGCAACCATTAATGCATGTCAAACAAGTTTTAAAACCAAAAAGCCCATGGCCAAGGGCTTGTTCAATTTGTTTGCCAAACGTCTTGGTGATCAAGTAAAGAAAAATACTGCGACCGATGGCGGCAAGGCCTGGTACGCGGTGTGTTCGGACATGGTCAAAATTGTAAACGATGGACGCACAATTAAAAATCTACGTGCAGGTATAATTGAGAGTTTGGGCTACAACTTTATTCAATTGTACTCCAACATCAAAGGCGATGTACTAGTAACTGAGGCATTTTGGCCAGCAAAGATACACGGCGATGCTAGAGTCAAAAGCAAAGGCTATGCCGGTAATCCCAACTATGGTAGATTAAGTTTTGAACTAGATCCAAACAAAACTGCCGACGACATGGGGCAAGAGCCTGTATCTTCAAACGCACCTGCATTAGATGCGAAAGCTCAGGAAATTGGCACTGCACACAGCATAGGCGGCTTACGTCCCAAAGGTGCTGCCAAGTCTGGCGAAAGAAAGTCTCCGGACAACCAGCGCGGATATCGTAATTAATTGCTTGACACGCAATAGCATTTCGTATACAATAAACATATCGCGCTGATAGCTCAGTTGGTTAGAGCAGAGGACTCATAATCCTTTGGTCGTGGGTTCGAGTCCCTCTCGGCGTACCAAATAAAGGAAATAAAAATGGACATGGATCAAGCAGCAGTATTTTTAGCCGGCTCAATTTTAACTTGCCTAGGTTTTATAGTAGTGGCAATGGCAATACTAGTAATCAATAATCTCTGTAGCAAGTATTGGAAACCTATTACTTGGATACGTTATGAAGAAGGATCACACGAATTGCCTCCAAGATTTGTAACGCAAGAAGAAATTGATAAAACTAACGAACCCAAATTAAAATAAGTGTCGAGTTTAATTAAAGAAGATAAGTGGAGTCAATTTGGCCATTACTTGGTGGGCAACGATCCTACCCCACTGTACCATCCAAAATTGGCACTTGAGGCTAACCGTAATAATCAAGGCCAAGTGAGGTTTATATTTCACGACACTGTATTTGAAGCAGCCAACCCCAAAATTGAACCAACAGAAACTTTGCTTGATCTATATATTCAACGGGTCCAACAACTTCGAGAAAAGTACGATTATATAGTACTACTATACAGTGGCGGAGCAGATAGTCACAATGTTCTAAAATGCTTTGAACATGCGGACGCAAAGTTAGACGAAATTGTAAGTTTTGTTGACTCTGGATATAAAAGTAAAGATAGTAAAATTAGTTCGGAGATATATCGTGTAGCACTTCCTGAAGTAATTGAATATCAAAAAAAGTATCCTGAATGTGAGTATCGATTATTAGAAATTAGGGATATACAACAAAAACTATTCGCTGATACTGCATTTAAGTTTGACTCCTATCAGGATATGTCGTACCACATTATACCTTTTGCAGTCATGCATTATTACGGATTAAACTATATTAGCAAGTATCGGGATCTACATAATTCAGGCAAGCGTGTGTGCGTGTTACATGGAATAGATAAATTAAAATTACGTAGCCGACCGCCGGAAAACAAATGGCACTTTTACTTTGATGACTTTAGTAGTATGTTTGGACAGAAACACTATTTTAGAGAATATCCAATTTATGACGAATTTTTTTATTGGACTCCCGAAGCACCATTAATCACTATTAAGCAGGCCCACATTGTATCTCGATATATGGATTATTTAGACAGTATAAAACAAGAAACTCCTTATAGAGCCAATGAGCGTGTAAATACCATTTGGCGCAAAAGCGGAACAATTACCAATTGGGAGTATTTTAATCATATCATTTATCCTTTTTGGCAACAAGGAACCTTTTCAACAGGCAAGACATTTGAGAGTAGGTTAAGCAATGCCAGAGATGATACCCTATCTCGTAGTCCAGACGAAATAATGACAATCTATAAGAAAGGTGTTGCCAAGACTTTGGTGCTAGCCAAACAAACCGGTAACCAACTAACACCTAACTCGCTCTCCAATTCGCCGGACAATCAGACATTAATTGGACTAAAGTCCATGGAAGCGGCATCGCACTATATAGAATAAACATTTATCCAAAACACTTTACAACAAGGTATAAATAACTTATAATAGAAACACTATGAAACATTGTATTAAACATTTACAGCCGACACTAGCACTACTAGGTTTACCCGCCTATTGGTCTGTGTTCGCCGTATCAACAATGATTAATAGTGATCGTGAACCATGCGGGGGCTGCAGTTAACATATCTTACATACAAGTATTTTAACTAGAGCCCCTGGACTAAACACTCAGGGGTTTTTCATTATAGGAGTTGAAAATGGAGAACAAGAAAAAGCCTCTAACAGAGCAGTTACCTTTGTTTCTCTCTCAAGAACAAAGGCTTGCTCTAATAGAAGAAAAAGTTAAGCGTGCCGAGCAACATGTCAAGGATCTAGTAGAAATTGCTAGACGCTTGAAGCAATAAGCCGCAAGTGGTTAAGAGTAACGAGGACTCTGCTACACACTATAAACAGTAATGAACGGGCGGACAGGATACATGGAGTTCCATTTGTGGAACAATAGACTCCTGGGTAGGGTATTATCTCTATCATATCCGGTGGCAACACCGGGTATTCTAAAACATATTAGACGAAAGCGTCCAAAGGTCCTGAACACCTTGTGGGACAGGGCACAGGAATCACCGTGACACTAGTATGCTTTAGAATACGGAAGTGTGGCAGAGTCTGGCTTATTGCGTTAGTCTTGAAAACTAAAGACTTGAAAAGGTCCGTGGGTTCGAATCCTACCACTTCCGCCAGAATCTAGCGTATTGTCAAAGATATGCATAAATACAAACATAATAATTGGAGAAATCTCAATGAGCAGCTTAAATTTAACACACACTAGTAAAGTAACCTACGATAATATCAAACCAAAATTGTATGATGCTGATCCAGTTTATGCTGCAGCCGTCGCAGCAAAAATTGCCGAAATGGTTGCAAGTGGAAAAACTGATGGGGTAATTGTGTATGGGGCTGACGATAACGTAATATATAGAAATTTTACTAGCGAAGCAGCAGCTTACGAATGGCTTGAATGGGTGTACGCACATAACGAGCCTGTAGATTATCCTAATGTTACACACTCAATCGTTACTGACTATAGCCCGCCAACTAATCAAACGCCAGAACACGAAGCTGCACGTCGTGCAAGAATCCTTGGCAACGACGCCTAATATATTATTTTAATTGTGCTCTAAAAGCCACTGTGACTCTTGGCTCGGTGGTCCATACGGCAGCAGGTCGTGTGGTATGTAGAGTACGCCCGTCGTAAGCAATAATCCGTCCTGGAACAGGGCTTACAATTTTTTCGGCCCATCCTAGATCAAAATTTCTGCGTTGTGCATCAGTATCAACAACTTGAAATTGTTGTTGGTCACCAGTTGCACGATCTGAATAGTAAACACATTCAGCAAACCAGCTGGGATACCATGCCAAGTTAGCAACATAAAGAATGGTAGCAGTTGTTGCATCATTTAAGTCTGGAGTATCTCTGTGTACTCCGTGGCTGTGTTTGATCGTTTCTTGATACTGAGCATTGGTATAAACACGCCAACCAGGTTCTAGTCCGGGTATTGCAGTTTTTGCTTTCAAATTGCCCGGTATGCCTTCTGGGTAGCCAGTTAGTTTATAACAGGAGCCTAGGGATTTATTGATAGATTCCCACAAGGTATTAATAACTCGATGACGTGCTTTTAAATATTTGTCATCTGCGGCAAGTGCGATACGTGCCATACTAATACCATGTACCGCCAATGGATTTCGATGTGGGTAGTCTAATCCATCTTGTCTTGGTACGTAAGTCTCTACGCTTTTATCTTGTTTATATTGTATGTGCCAGGTTTGGTCTAGTAAATAGTCCCAAATCTGTTTTCGCAATGTTTCTGGGACTGCATCGTCAATAACTTTAATGTTCATATAGTATTTAAGTGTTGTCTAAATACAACAAAACAATTTGCACTCTAATGGTATCGGTGCTACAATAGAAACAAGTCGAGTAATTGGCATCGTTTGGTTACAGAAAACAACGTGTTGTGCAAAAACAACAACCAGATTTGCAAAGAAATGGTGTTGGTGCTACAATAGAAGTAAGTTAAGTAATTAACAACGTTCTTTAAAAAGTTGAGTCGTTTTGTAGTAACCCGAGAGGGTTGCTATTTTAAAACACATTTGGGGTTACCAGACCCGTTAGTGGCATTGGTAGAAGTGAATTGGTACCGGCGGGTGCCCACTTGCTATCAGTCATGAAGCCGAGACTGCTTGAGTTTCAGAAAAGCGGCGGATCGTCTGGCAGTAATGATCGTGGTGACTTGGCCTCGCAAGCCAAGCAGAATAAGATCCACAATGATTCCCCGAGCGTGTTTTAAAATAGTCTTACAAGATTATTGATAAGTGTTTGAGATGAAAAATAGGTATCGTCGGCAGACGTGTCGACTATGCGGGCCTAACTGGCGTGGAACAGGTCCTAATATAACTAGCCATACGCTGTTGCCGGGAAGCCCCCGACGCATAAATTGGCACTCAAACATTTTTCAATAATTTTGGTCTCATAGTATAATGGTCAGTATAGCGGCTTGTCACGCCGTTGATAGGAGTTCGATTCTCCTTGGGACCGCCAAATTTTGCTGGGTTCATCTAGAGGCCTAGGATAGTAGCCTTTCACGCTATTCACACGGGTTCGAATCCCGTACCCAGTACCAAAACAATACAACGGTGGCAGAGTGGTCCAATGCAACGGATTGCAAATCCGTAAAGCCGGGGGTTCAAATCCCTCCCGTTGTTCCAAATTGGAGATGTGGCAGAGAGGTCGATTGCGGCAGACTGTAAATCTGTTCTTAACAGCACGGTGGTTCGAATCCATCCGTCTCCACCAAACGTTCCAGCGTCACTGGATAGTCTGACCCAGACGATGAGAAGTGCTGTGACAAGCACGGGTGGTTCTGAAACGAAAAGTTTCACACAGAGGCCATGATAGAACATGGATTGTATGTGCGGTTCAACCTAACCGGCGTTGGCAATACGAGAACGGTCCCTGTCGGGAAGCGGGTGGAGGGTGTAAGTGATGAATAGACTAGTTGGGGCAACTTGACGAAATTTCTGATACACTATAATTACCGCCGGGGGGCGCCAGAGCATTTATGTTGAAGTTAGTTTAGTGGCAAAACCGCGGGTTGTGATTCCGCTATCATGAGTTCGATTCTCATACTTCGACCCAAATTCGGGGGATTGGCGTAATTGGGAACGCACTAGATTTGCATTCTAGAGTCAGGAGTTCGAATCTCCTATCCTCCACCAAATTGGAGCATTGGCCGACCGGTTAAGGCAACAGATTGCTAATCTGTCATTCAGCAATGGGTGAGTAGGTTCGATTCCTACATGCTCCGCCAAATTGTTCGGGAATAGTGTAATGGTAACACTACAGACTTTGACTCTGTCATTCTAGGTTCGAGCCCTAGTTCCCGTGCCAAATATGCAAGTGTAGCTCAGCCGGTAGAGCAACGGACTTTTAATCCGCTGGTCGTGGGTTCGATCCCCGCCACTTGCACCAGGTAATGTAGCATAACGGTAGTGCAACTGCTTCATACGCAGTCAAGTGGAAGTTCGATTCTTCCCATTACCACCAGATAATCTCGTATCCGGTACAAACGGTTCTTTGGCAACCGGAACTACTTCGACAAAAGGTGTTGGTTTTACGTCAAGAGTTGTGTCACGTGTAAATTCACGTACATTAGTAGAACGCATTGGATCTCGATATGGTTCATAATCTCTATAAGCATTATGCCATAATTCGTTTACACCTAGATTAACGTTTTGTTTAAAAACAGACATACAGTATTTACTTCCTTAGCTCAAAAGCAGAGCATTCGACTGATAATCGAAAGACGTAGGAGCGTTACCTTCAGGAAGTACCAAGATTTATGTTGACAGGCGTCTGCTTGTCGTATATAATAGTTTTACGCCGACTTAGCACAGTGGTAGTGCAATCGCCTTGTAAGCGATAGGTCATCAGTTCGAATCCGATAGTCGGCACCAAATATTCCTCGATAGCTCAGTTGGTAGAGCAAAGCACTGTTAATGCTTGGGTCACACGTTCGAACCGTGTTCGAGGAGCCAAAGGATCATAATGACAGACTATATAACAACATTCGTTGCAATTTTTTTACTTGACATTGTGTACACCTACTATCTAAGATGCGTGGCCGCTGACAATGTATTGGGTGCGAGTTTTTGGAGTGTGGCCTGTTATATATTAGGAAGTGTAGCAGTCATAAATTATACAACCAATCACTGGTTAATGATTCCGGCCGTGGCAGGTGCGTTTTGCGGCACGTATGTTGGCATGAAGATTAAAAAGAAACAATTCGGAGTATAGCACAGCCTGGTAGTGCGCCTGGTTTGGGACCAGGAGGTCCGAGGTTCGATCCCTCGTACTCCGACCACGAACGCGAGTGTGGAGAAATGGTATACTCAGGAGACTTAAAATCTCCCGTCTTAGGGCATGCCGGTTCGAGTCCGGCCACTCGTACCAATTCAAAACTGGCTATAGTACAACGGATAGTACATAGAGCTTCTACCTCTAGAATGTGGGTTCGATTCCTGCTAGCCGGACCAATAAAGTAATGCCTCGGTGGCGCAATATACCGGGTAGACGCATCTGTTCAAGAGACAGACTAGTTGCGGGTTCGAATCCCGTCCGGGGCACCAATTAGATAATGCGCTTCCTAAAATAAGGCATTAGTTGTTTATATAGTCCAATATCAAACTGCATCACACATATATCAGGACTAAAAATATCCGAGACAAAATCTCCAATTTGATTTTTATCTACTTTGGTATACGTTTTAGTAAACTCATGTACCGCAGGCGTTATATTTAAATAGTTAAGCCAAACTGCATCAATATTACAAGCAATGTTATTGGTTAAATTCTCGATAGTGATCGAGTTACGATCGTGTATATTGATAGGTGCAATAAAATCTAAGTTACTACGACATTGTACTACTTTAACAACGTCGTTAACAGTAACTCTAATGTGTATTAACTCCTCACTAGAAAAATTAAATTTCAAATTGTGTACCGGAACATAATTAAAGTCCATATCAAATCCCTTGTAAACTAGTTAGTGTATCTTGTAAACTTACAAAAGGATACTGACTTGGTTTGAATGTCTTGTATGCATTATCTTTTTTATAGACAAACAAGTACTGCTGATCAAATCGAGCAAGTTTTTTAACTATCCAGTGTATACTTAATGAACTGTTGACTTTTTCTTTATTATGTAAGAAATCGTTATTATGCCAATACTGAACAACAACTTCTTTAAACGGTTGTTTATACTCGTTATACTTGTCACCTATTAGTGATGTTTTATTATGTATACACCAAGAGTCAAATTCAGGTGTATTGAAAAATTGTACGGTATTATTGGCAAAATTGTTTTCTAAATTGTAGTCCCAGTCCCGACGTGCAAAGTTTGTATGTCGTATGTAAAAATAAAACCACCAACGTGCATCAAACACAGTCGCAATTGGGCTCTGTGATTCAGAAAACAACTGTTCGCAACGTGTGATGAACACGTCGTTACATCCTTGTGCTTTAAAAAATATCTGCCAAGGTTGATTGAGCCAAGTGCCATGTTCATCGTAAAAACTACGATCTAAACTACCAGTTATTTCATCTGCACTAGTACCAGTGACAATTAAATCATCGGGCTTAAATTTTGTATCCCATCGGTCGCTCCACATTGTGGTACGGATATTAAATTTCTGTATGTGGTCGTAGAAGTAAGGATTTTCTCTTATGCTTTCACAGGTGTGATACAGTTCGATTTGATCAGGAGGTGCAACAGATAGTATACTTGCAACTGAAAGAGTACTGTCAATACCGCCACTCCAGAATAATTTTATGTTGTTGTTTTTATCAACAATTTGTTGTGCCCTGCGTTCTACAACTGCTGAAAGACTTTCGGGCGCAGAGACTTCGGGATCTGCAACAGCGTCAAAAGAGATGCGTTGGGTAAACTTATAGAATCTAGGTTGGTTAGTATACCCGGCCTCGTTTGCGTCCTTGCTCCAAATGGAATTTAATTGGATTAAAAATTCGTCATCTGTAGTGAGTCGGGCATTACGTTGTAACCTGGGCAGTAGGTTAACGAATGCTGGCGTCACTTTGGCCAGCGTTGGGAGTGTTATCTTGTCCATCGAGATACCTTAATGGGAAGTAGACCTATCATTTCTGACAAATACTGAATAACGTCTTCTTTTGAGGGCTCGGTAGAAAAATCATAGGAGTATGACAGCTCTAGTATTTTCTTCTCAACATCAATTAGTCTTACCAATTCGTTATCATTGAATTCTAATGTAGTTTCTTCGCTGTTTAGTTGCGACAACCGATCAATCATTAATAACTCTTTTTCTTTTTGAATAAGTTCGGTCACAGCAAGAAGCCAGCGCAAACGGCGAAATTCGATTTCTTTATTCATAAAAATATTTATACTCCTATCTCACTTGACAAATATAAGTAAGTATAGTACAATGACACAAACGCGGGATTGATGTAATGGTTGCCTGTGACCTTGCCAAGGTTATCGTAGGAGTTCGATTCTCCTATCCCGCTCCAGAATCTGCATCCTTAGCTCAGCGGTAGAGTTCCTGATTTACATTCAGGCTGTCGGCGGTTCGATCCCGTCAGGATGTACCAGATATATTTGGCCCTCTCGTTCAGTGGCAGGACTGCGGATTCCAAATCCGCCAACTGGAGTTCGATTCTCTGGGGGGTCGCCAGTTAAATATAGTGTTAGGAGTGCGAAAAAATTTCACTAGCCAGAAGCCTAACTGCTTGGGAAAAGTATGTTTCCTTGTTCTGCCTGCAACCTGAAAGGGAAGGACCGGGCGGCTCCCGGATCAGCATAGAACAAGGAAGGGGACGACGATTTAGAACCCCTTTAAACGTGTAGCAGTATTCTTAACACTTATTTTTTTTGGGTCCTTAGTACAATGGATAGTATGCTATGCTTCGAACTTAGCGATGTGGGTTCGATTCCTGCAGGACCCGCCAACACACAATGAATAAAACAATAGCAAACGGAAAAGTAGCAGTATTATCTAGCCCTGGGTATGGTGCCGGATGGAGCACCTGGAATCCCGACTATCCCGAAATGGTATTTGATCCGGGCCTAGTTGATCTAGTACTGGAGGGCAACGAAGAGAAAATACTAGCCTATATTGTACTCAAATGGCCCACAGCCTTTATGGGCGGTGTTGAAGATCTTAGGGTAGACTGGTTACCTGAAGGCGTTGACTTTGTGATTGAGGAGTATGATGGCGCCGAAACCATAGTAATAAAAGATAAAATGAAATGGATTACCGCATGACATTGCATATATTAGATCCCGACGATGGCACTCAAGTATACATGAGTTTTGCTGACTTCTTCGATTTAAATAATCCTGGACACTATGTGCTGCACAGTGACTGCAACCACAGCGACCCAGTGGATTTTTTAATACAAAATGCCGTTGCTTACTACGACAATTACGACAAATACAATTTTAAGCATTTATTATTTTTGGATATACGGCATAATTCTGAAGACCAGATAGCACAACTACATGGTAATAGAACAGATCGTATAATAATAACAAACGCCAGAGATTTTGGCATAACAGACTCTAGAATATTGTTTAATGACTATTTGTTTAATATAACAAAAGCATACTATTTGGGTTATAATTTCTCTATGAGTATGCCTTGGCGATTTGATGGTAAATCTGATTTTGTAATTTCTGAACCTGTGGCTCCCGAAAATAAACATAAAATTTACATAGCACCCAACAGAACTTACTTTGACCCAGAGATGCCCAAACAGAGATTTTACAGAGGCCAATTGATGCAACTGTTAAAAACCAAGTATCGAATATTGGGACATTTGGGAAATGTCACAGACCCAGACATAGGCGGACTGCGTACAAACACCGACTTAACATCACCAATTGGATTCAGACCACCGCACGATACCTATTATCAAGACAGTTTTATTAGCATTTATGGCGAAACACTTGAGTACGGATCAACATTTGTGGCAACGGAAAAAACATTTAGTCCTTTAATTAAAGGGCATTTTATTTTGCCATACAGCACATGTCGATTCATCGAGTACACCAAAAAGTATTACGGATTCCAATTCCCCAATTTTATTGATTACAGCTACGATCTTGTTGAAGATGACGAAAAACGATATCAAGCATATAGTGCAGAAGTAGAACGTTTATTGGCAATGCCCATTGACCTCTGGCGTGAGCATTGGAGTAACAATTTAGTACTAATACAAATAAATCAACAGATATTTCACACACGCCCGTATCACTGTACAGATTTGACAAGTATATTAGAATAGTGTATAATAAACACATTAAGGAAAGGAGAGACGTATGCCCGGTGTATTTTTAGTAAGCGACACACATTTTGGACACATGGGTGTATGTCGCTTCACACGTAACGATGGTGTTACAAAGTTAAGGCCGTGGGATAGTCCTGAGGAAATGGACGAAGCAATGGTTCGGGCCTGGAACGAACGTGTACGGCCCACTGACAAGGTCTACCATTTGGGTGATGTTGTGATCAACCGCAAGGCGTTAAAAACCTTGGCCCGCTTGAACGGCGACAAGGTGTTGATACGTGGCAATCACGACATCTTCCGTGATGACGAGTACCGAGAGTATTTTAGAGAATTACGAGCCTACCATGTGATGAACGGAATGATTCTCTCTCATATTCCGTTACATACAGAG
>Ga0214919_10002815_pt1 | contig 26892 bp, 29 predicted proteins | sample LL1503_MetaG_FD_177994 | JGI IMG/M metagenome (GOLD analysis project Ga0214919, IMG submission 177994) | Freshwater microbial communities from Lake Lanier, Atlanta, Georgia, United States - LL-1503 | ecosystem: Environmental > Aquatic > Freshwater > Lake | place: USA: Georgia | collected...
TGCGTCAGCAGGGCGCGTCATGAGCGCCTGAACAATGCCAAAAAGCGCAATTGCCATCCAGACGACTTCCAAAACCATCGTCGGCAGATTGAAATTCACCGTCAACGATATGGTTAGCAACGCCGCTCCAAGGAAGTTCGCCGCATTGAACCACAAAGCGTTCATCTGTGTCATGACGTCGCTGTACGCAAACGCCGCCAAGATGAAAAAGCTGCCCGCAAAACCGACAAGATCCGCGGCGAAGGGCGAGAGATATTCGGTCAATGCTGCGCCTGCAGATTTATAAGAATGTCTTCAAATGTCGGAAAACTCGTCGCGATGGGCGATACGTCGTCAACGGTGACCGCGTGATAGCAATTCTGCCCTGCTACCGCGAAACTCATCGCGATGCGGTGGTCCAATGCACTTGTCACTGTCGCGCCGCCTTCTAAGGATTCGCCGCCGCTGCCGTCGATGGTGAGGCCATCTTCGCGTTCTTCAACTTGCGCGCCAATGGCCCTGAGGCCAGTCGCCATGAGCGCCAGCCGGTCGGATTCTTTGACGCGCAGTTCGTCCAGCCCGCTCGTCGTCGTCCGGCCTTGCGCCATGCTGGCGGCGACGAAGAATACCGGAAACTCGTCAATCATGCTTGGCGCAACATCCGGCGGCACGTCGATGCCGCGCAAAACCGAATGGCGCGCGGTGATGTCGGCCACTGGCTCGCCGCCGACATCGCGTTCGTTGGAAAAGGTCAGGTCAGCGCCCATCGCCTGTAGCATTTTATAAATGCCGGTGCGCGTCGGGTTCATGCCGACATGGGTAACGGTGACTTCGCTGGCTGGTGTAATCAATGCCGCGACCACGAAGAACGCGGCTGACGAAGGATCGCCGGGAACCTCAATTTGCTGCGGCTGTAATTCAGCTTCACCCATCAACCGGATATGGCGCACGCCGTCTGTATCAACATCGACGGTTAAATCTGCACCAAAACCGCGCAACATTCGTTCGCTATGGTCGCGCGTAGGCACTGGCTCGATGACTTCGGTGATGCCCGCAATGTTTAACCCGGCCAGCAGGACGGCGCTTTTAACTTGCGCAGAGGCCACCGGCAGGCGGTAGCTAATCGGTATGGCAGGCACCAATCCTCGCACCATCAACGGCAGCATACCGCCGGGGCTCGCCGTAAACTCGGCGCCCATTTGGCTAAGCGGATCAATCACGCGGCCCATGGGGCGTTTCGACAGGCTTGCATCGCCAATGAACGTGGCGGTTAGACGGTGGCTGGCAACGAGCCCCATCAATAACCGCGTGGAGGTGCCGCTGTTACCCATGTCCAGCGCACCAGAAGGCTGCATGAGGCCACCGACGCCAACGCCGTGCACGGTCCAACTGCCTTCGCCGTTCCGTTCAATATGCGCGCCCATTGCCCGCATGGCGGCGGCAGTGGCCAAAACGTCTTCGCCCTCAAGCAAGCCGGAGATATTGCTTGTCCCCACCGCAAGTGCGCTCAACATAAGAGCGCGATGTGAGATGGATTTGTCGCCGGGAACCTTAAGCGTGCCGCGTAACGGGCCGCTGGGTTGGAAACTGCCGGATCGAGATTGCGCGCTGTGCATGATGTTTTTCGCTTTGCGGATGATGCGCGATCAAGTCAACGACCACAGTAATTTTTGACAGCGGCGCGTCGCTGTGGCAAAGGCCGCGCCAATTGACGGTGATTCACAGATGTGGATTGCCTTTCCAAGCCAGTTGAAAAAGGATTTAAGCCCGCCATGATCAAGGATGAATGGGGAACCAAGCGCACTTGCCCGAAATGTGGCGTTCGTTTTTACGATCTGACCAAGGATGAGCCGGTTGACTGCATCGAATGCGGCAACCAGTGGACGCCAGAGCCAGTTCTGAAATCGAAGCAGCCAATGCCGTTTGAAGAAGTCGAAAAGAAAAAGGTCGACTCTGATCTGGCCGATGACGATCTCGACATTGACGTCGACGCTGTCGACGGCGACGTTTCGCCAGACAATGATGTTGACTTGGGTGGTGACGAAGATCTTGGCGTTGCTGGTACCGAAGGCGAACCCGACGACATCTAATCTTCGCGCTTGATATATACAGGAGCGCCCGCTAGTGGCGCTCCTCACCAAGGCCGCATCTGGGTGGCTGTATGGGGCCTTAGCTCAGCTGGTAGAGCGCTACACTGGCAGTGTAGAGGTCAGGGGTTCGACTCCCCTAGGCTCCACCAACCTTCGACACACGTCACGCTGAACTTGTTTCAGCATCCATTTGCCAGCTTCACCCGTAGGGTTGAGATGCACGATGGACCCTGAACCGGGTTCAGGGTGACGATATTGGGTATCTAACCCGACACTGGCCAAAACCGGCATTCTCCCCTAAAGGCTAATTATGCATTTTCTTGACCAAGCTAAGATTTTTGTCCGTTCTGGCGCAGGTGGCCCGGGGGCTGTCAGCTTTCGGCGAGAGAAATATGTGCAATATGGCGGCCCTGATGGCGGCAATGGCGGCAAAGGTGGCGATGTCATTTTTGAAGCTGTGGCGGGCCTGAACACGCTTATCGACTTTCGCTATGCACAGCATTTTAAAGCCATGCGCGGCATTCAAGGCATGGGCCGAGACCGCCATGGCGCATATGGGGACGAACTCGTCATTCAGGTTCCAGTTGGAACGCAGGTGCTTGCCGATGATGAGGAGCGCACGCTTTTGTTTGACCTTACCGCGGTTGGCCAGCGCGTTGTGTTCCTGCGGGGCGGTGATGGCGGTCGCGGTAATGCTTCGTATAAAAGCTCGACAAACCGTGCTCCGCGCGAACATGGCCCAGGCTGGCCTGGCGAAGAAATGTATGTTTGGTTGCGGCTGAAGCTGCTGGCCGATGCTGGTCTTATCGGTATGCCGAACGCGGGCAAATCGACATTCATCAACCAAGTGTCGAATACCAAAGCGAAGGTCGGCGATTATCCGTTCACGACCACGCGTCCGCAATTGGGTGTCGTAGACCATAAATCGCGTGAGTTCGTGCTTGCCGATATTCCCGGGCTTATTGCCGGTGCTGCGGAAGGTGTCGGCATTGGCGACCGTTTCTTGGGGCATATTGAACGCTGCCGCATTCTCCTTCACTTGATTGACGCGACGCAGGATGACCCCGTTGATGCGTGGCATGTTGTGTGTGCCGAATTGAGCGAATATGGCGCAGCGCTTGATGAAAAGCCGCAGATTGTTGCACTCAACAAGGGCGATTTGCTGGATCTGGAACTGATGGCTGATATCGCACAGCAGCTTCATGCCGCTGGCGCGAAAGATGTCATCGCGATTTCGGGCGCAACGGGCCAAGGCGTTGATCTTGTACTCGACCGGATTTTGGAGGCGCTGCCTGCCAAAAGCGGCATCGAAGGCGCGAAAGCCGACGGCATTTCCGAGGACGGGACATGGTCGCCAATCTGAACGCTGCCTTCCTGCCAACATCTTGCCCCTTATTGGTGGTGAAAGTCGGATCGTCGCTGTTGGTACAGCCTGACGGCAAACTGCGGCGGGAATGGCTGCAAACGCTCGTCGCCGACATCAGCGCGCGGCATAAGGCGGGGCAACGGATCATCATTGTGACGTCCGGCGCGATTGCGCTGGGTGCCCGCCGCTTGGGCTTTGACAAGGGTGGCCGCGCCAGCCTTGCCGATGCGCAGGCTGCGGCGTCCGTAGGACAAATTGTGCTGTCTGGCATTTGGGCTGATTTGTTGGAAGCGCAGTCCTTGGCCGCAGCGCAGATATTGGTCACGCTGGATGATTTTGAAGACCGCCGCCGCTATTTGAACATCGCCGCGACGTTGGACCGCCTGTTGGGCGCAGGCGCGGTGCCTGTGATTAACGAAAATGACAGCGTGGCCACCGAAGAAATTCGTTTTGGCGATAACGACCGTTTGGCTGCCCGTGTTGCGCAAGCGGCGGGCGCTGCGGGCGTGGTGTTGCTGTCCGACGTCGATGGCCTGTTCGACCGTGCGCCGCATTTGCCCGACGCTATGTTGCTTCCAACCGTCGAGAAGATTGATGGCCGTGTGCGGGTGATGGTGGCCGAAGGCTCCTCCTCTGGCATGGGGTCGGGCGGGATGGCGTCCAAGCTGGATGCCGCCGACATTGCAACGCGCGCTGGGATTGGCCTTGTCATCGCATCGGGCCTGCGCGACCACCCGCTTTTGGCATTAGAGCAAGGTGGCGCAGCGACCTTCTTCGTCCCGCGTGAAGGGGCCTCGGCCCGCAAAAGCTGGCTCAGCGGGCGGCTAACTGTCAAGGGCCGCATCCGCATCGACGATGGCGCGGTTCAGGCGTTGAAAAACGGCAGCAGCCTTTTGCCCGCTGGCGCATTGTCGGTTGAGGGCGAGTTTAAGCGCGGCGATGTCATAGACATTAGCGCCGACGACGATATTGCAATTGCGCGTGGACTTTCGGAATATGACGCGGTCGATGCCGCACGAATTTGTGGACATCGGTCAAGCGAGTTGGCGTCCATATTGGGGACTGTGCCGCGCTCCGTCCTTGTCCACCGCGATCAACTGGTTCTTCTGTGAAGACAGTTGCGCTGACGGGCGCGACGGGCTTTGTCGGGCGGATCACACTTGACCGACTGCTTGCCGCTGGCTGGCATGTGCGCGCGTTGATGCGGCGCGACCAGCCCAAGAAAGCCGGGGTAACTTGGGTGCATGGGCGCCTGGATGATGCCGCCAGCCTCATCGAATTATGCAAAGGGGCCGATGCCGTCTTGCATGTCGCAGGGGTCGTGAACGCGCCCGATGCGGCAGGTTTTGAAAGCGGTAATGTAACAGGCACGAAACTTATGCTCGCTGCAGCAGCATCGGCGGGCATCGGTCGCTTCGTCCATGTTTCCTCACTCGCCGCCCGCCACCCTGGCTTGTCGATATACGGTGCCAGTAAAGCGAAAGCCGAATATTTGGTGCGCTGCTCCAAACTCGACTGGACCGTCATCCGTCCGCCAGGGGTCTATGGCCCCGGTGACACCGAAATGTTCGACATGTTTCGTATCGCTGCCAAAGGCTGGGCCTTGCTGCCGCCACGCGGACGCGTCTCCGTCATTCATGCCGATGATTTGGCGCGTTTGCTTGTGACATTACTGTCAGCTTCTGATGTATCGAAGCGGGTTTTTGAGGCTGATGACGCTATGGTGGGCGGGTGGAGCCATGAAGCTTTTGCCAAGGCCATTGGCGCGGCAGTCGGACGCAAAATCACAACGGTGCACGCGCCGCGCTTTCTGCTAAAAATTGCGGGATGGGCCGATCGGGCTATTCGGGGACCAAAGGCAAAGTTGACGCCGGATCGCGCCAATTATCTCGCGCATCCCGACTGGACCATTGACCCGGACGCCGCGCCAGCACCCGAACTTTGGAAGCCGGAAATGGCCACGCCAAAGGGGCTTCAGGACACAGTAACATGGTATCGCAAGCAAGGGTGGATGTAGCGCCTTGGCCTTGCCCTTTTGCCGCCTTATTCCCTTGCCATAGCGCCACGATATAGCGCAATAGTCGCAATCTATTTCGAGGATTTACGAATGACTGACCGAAGCGAAATGTTTGATCGCCTGAAGGGCTTGATTGCGCCATTTAACAAAAAAGGCGTTGATGTCAGTGAGACAACGACCTTTGCTGGCGACCTTGAATGGGACAGCCTTACCGTCATGGACTTTGTCGCGGAAGTCGAAGACAGCTTCGACATCATCATCAGCATGAATTTGCAGGCAGAGATCGAAAATGTCGGCCAGTTGGTCGATGCCGTGACCAAGCTAACCGCTGCCTAATTTTTTACGAGAGACGGTAATGACTGACTTATTTTCAAAATTTGACGCTTTAATCGCCCAGCGCGAAGGTCTGCTCGCCACTGGTGTGAAGGACCCGTTCAGCCTGGTGATGGAAGAGGTGAAATCCCCAACCGTTGCCGTCGTCAATGGCAAGGAAACGATCCTGCTTGGCACCTATAATTATATGGGCATGACCTTTGATGATGATGTCATCGCGGCAGGCAAGAAAGCTTTGGACGAATTTGGCGCGGGCACCACGGGCAGCCGCGTTCTGAATGGCACGTTTCAGGGCCACAAGGAATGCGAAGACGCGTTGAAGGAATTTTACGGAATGGACCATGCGATGGTCTTTTCCACGGGCTATCAAGCCAATTTGGGCATTATCAGCACGATCGCGGGCAAGGGTGATTACATCATCCTCGACATCGACAGCCATGCGTCGATCTATGATGGCTGCAAAATGGGCGATGCCGAAATCGTTGCCTTCCGCCATAATGATGTGGAAGCGCTTGAGAAGCGTCTTAAGCGTTTGCCCGCCGATGCAGGCAAGTTGGCGGTGCTTGAGGGCGTCTATTCGATGCTTGGCGATGTTGCCCCTTTGAAGGAAATGATCCGCGTTTCGAAAGAAGCTGGCGCGATGATCTTGGTTGATGAAGCGCATTCCATGGGTTTCATCGGTGAAAATGGCCGCGGTGTTGCCGAAGAGCAAGGCGTTTTGGACGATGTTGATTTCATCATCGGCACATTCTCCAAATCGGTCGGCACGGTTGGCGGTTTCTGTGTGTCAAACCACCCGAAGTTCGAAATCATGCGGCTTGTGTGCCGTCCTTATGTGTTCACCGCATCGCTTCCACCTTCGGTCGTCGCATGTTCCGCCGCGAGCATCCGCAAGCTGATGCACAATAGCAATAAGCGCGGGCATTTGTGGGAGAATTCGAAGAGCCTGCATCAGGGCCTGCGCGATTTGGGTTTCCAATTGGGCACACCCAATGCGCAAAGCGCGATCATTGCCGTGATCATGCCCGATCTGGAAAAGGGCGCAGCCATGTGGGCAGCGTTGCTTGAAAACGGGCTATATGTGAACTTGGCGCGGCCACCAGCGACACCAGCGGGCATGACCTTGCTGCGGTGTTCATTGTGCGCCGAACATAGCAGCGAACAGGTCGCTGACATTCTCGACCGCTTCGAACGCGCGGGCAAAGCCGTCGGGATTATCTGACGGCTGGCCTATGACCAGGCTTGACCGGAATGCCCGCATATTGGCCGTAAGTTTCGCGGCCATGGCGGGCATGGTCGACGCCATCGGCTTTTTGGCGAGCGGCGGGTTTTTCCTGTCTTTTATGAGCGGCAATTCCACGCGCTTTAGCGTCGGGGTGGTCGAAGGCGCGCCTTATGTCGGCATGGTGTCGCTGCTGTTGTTAAGCTTTGTCGGCGGCGTGGTGGCAGGGTCGCTTATTGGCCGCAAGAACATGCTCTCGCCGTCGCGGCGGCAGGCATATATCCTCATCATCATATCGGTATTGCTGTTTGCCGCGCCTGTAATTGCAAGCTTCGAATTTCTGCTCTTCGGCCTTTGCCTCGCGGCATTTTGCATGGGTTTGGAAAACACGCTTTTTGAACGCGAGGGTTCTGTATCTTTCGGGCTCACTTATATGACGGGCGCGTTGGTTAAAATTGGTCAGGGGCTTGCGACATTGATGAGCGGCGGCGAGCGGTTTGCGTGGGCGCCCTATCTTTTGCTATGGATTGGACTTGTCAGCGGCGCTGCTATCGGCGCGCTGCTGTTCGGTTTTTTCGGGCTTGATAGCCTGTGGTTACCAGCCAGCTATGCCGGGATCTTCGCGCTGCTGCTGTTGGCACAGGGCAAACGCATCATGCCCTAGCGCACCGCGCCTCTCGCCAAAAGCTTCGGCACCAGAAACAAAGCGGCGACTAAGGGCCATTTGCGCTGCCATGGCCGAATATGGATGTGCGTGCCTGCATGGCGGTTTATCTTCCACGCCAGATAATCAATCCCGCCAGCATAGGTGAACGCGGCCTTGCCAAGCCGTGCAATGGTCAACAGCTTGCCGCGCCGACGCAGGCCTGGCCATCGGTTCTTCTCCTGCGCTATTCTGCCATCGACATCAGGCAGCAGCACAATCTTGCCGCCGCGCAGTGCGTTGGCGATCTGCGTATGATGCAAGGCGGCTGCCCCGAAGCGCTCGTAGCGTTCTGAGTCAAACGCGATCACCGACGATGGCCGGTCTTTGCGTTCGGCGCGCAACTCAGCGCTATAGGTCATCTGAAACCCGGATTGCCATAAATCAAGCACATCAACCTCGCGTTCGACAAACGCCAGCGCCGCGTTCAACAAGGTGGGAGCCGCGCCGCAGATAGCATTAACTGCGGATACCCGGGCAGCTTCGTCAGCACACCAAACCAGGCGTGACGGCTGTGCAAAGCGCGCCCACACCGATACAGCAGACGCGGCCGGCCGGTTGAGATCGTGGAAGTCTCTTTCGCTCAACACCGCGACTTTGGCGATTAGCTCATCATGCTGAAACGGGAAAACATTGGGCGGTAAACGGCGGTTCCAGGTCGCAAGCCACGTCTTACCATAAGCGGCCTCATAGTCCGAAACGATGAGATAGAAATCGAGCATTTCGCCCTGCAATTGTTCGGATCGCAAGCAAGAACCATAGAATAAGACCGCGCGTGCGGCATCACCATATTGCGCGGCAATCTGGGCGGCAAAGTCGCAGACGCCCGCTTGTACCGGAACAGCCAGTTCTTCAGACACAAGTTGCGTAAGCGAATGCATGTCGGGGGTTTTATCCCTGTTCACCGCAGCTTGTTAAGCGGCAAGTTTGAGGAACGGTACAGGCGGCGTGGACCGAAGAACAATGGGGCTGCCCAAATAGGCCTCAAACACTTCGCCATCCAGAACGACACTGCTTTGTTCACTATCGATACGAATGACATCACCCTGTTGGAAATGCACGCCGGTCATCGCTGTCTGTCCCAATTTACCGCGCAGCGATGCCGCCATCATTTTCAGCATGGCCATTGGGGCCTGGTCAACTGCCAAAAACTTCATCAGCCCGCGCTGCTTGCTGTTTCCGGCTTGCCCGCCAAGCAGCAATTTTTCGAGCGTTGTCACAATCAGCACCGCAAAAGTGCCTTGCAATTCTCCGTTGCGGATGAATGAGATGCTCACCGGCTTGGACCGTTCGGGCAGAAAGCTCGCCTTAACCCCGACAAAGGTTGAGAAAATCACGGCAATTGCGGTCAAAAAATGGCTTAGCCCGTTTGGCAGCCCCAAGGGATAGATTTTATGCCGACAATATAGGATTGTTTCGGCAAGACCCGCGCCGCCAAGAAACATTCCAAGAACCGGACGTGCGCCCTCGCTGCCGTCGCTAAGTGCGATAAGTTCGCGCACGACAATATGTTCGGATAGATCGCCCTTTGCGGCTTCCATGATCCGTGCGAGCGCTTCAAGCGGATCGCCCTCTACACCCAAGTCCAAAGCAATCAGGTTTGTCTTGCCGTTTGGCAACACCGCCACAGGCGGCGGCGTGCCTTCAAAATGGCCGCCATGGTAAAGCTCGGTCAGCACAGATTGAACAGTGCCGTCGCCGCCATTGATGACAAGCACCTTTGGCTTCACCCGGGCAATCATTTCCAACGCTTTGGCAATCTGGCCCATTTCTTCGACTTCGTAATGGAAGATATCCTGGTTCTTGGCGCAATAGGTTCGAACCGCCGGCAGCAATGACCTGTTGCCAGTTGAATTGGGGTTCGAAAGGAGCGCAACCAAAGCCAAATATCGTCCTTACATATATTTCAGATTGACGGTGATCCGGGTGACGCCGGGCCCTGCTGCAAAAGCAACTTTGTGCACCGATGGCTTACCCAAATTCAGAATGCTTATGCTTGGATTGTTCGAAAATCCGCCGCCGTCTTGGGTAATGTCGGTTTTTCCGTTACCGTTGAGATCATGCCGGACGGCAATGCCGTATTTGCCTTCGGACGGAACGGGAATGCAAATATCCATGCCGCCTGCGCTTGCGCGGCTTTCAACGCGGTGCAGCCAACGGCCCTTGGCCAACCATGCGTCTGGGCTTGCGGGATAGGATTGGACCCTGATGTTGCCGCTCGGTGCTTTTATGCCGCGTATGGAAACCAGCACCGCAGGACCATTGCCAGGTGCGCAGCGCGAAAGGTCGTTGGTCAATTCTTGGCTCGCGGTTGCCATGTCTGAAACCAGCACCAAACCAACAACAGCCAAAAGGGCGACATATTTCTTCATATTGGAACTCCTGGAACTTTATGTCCGATATCCCCGCTTTTTGGGATAGCATCGATGTTGCCCCTGAACCTGTAAGCGTCTATCGGGATAGTTTGCGGCCAAATTAGGGTGACAGGGCGACCATAAGTTGAAATTTATCACTGCCACTGACCGTTATATCTTCCGGCGCGTGATGTTGCCGTTGCTTGCCACGCTGGCAATCGCTGCATCTTTGCTGTTGTTGGAAAAGATGCTGAACCTGTTCGACTTTGTCGCGGCAGAGGGCGGACCTGTCAGCGTCGTATGGCGCATGCTCGCCAACCTGATACCTGAATATCTGTCACTGGGTATCCCTATTGGCTTGTTGCTTGGTATCTTATTGGCCTTCCGAGGCCTAGCAACGTCTTCAGAACTCGACATTTTCCGCGCCGTTGGCATGAGTTATTTCCGGCTTCTGCGTGTTCCGTTCCTGTTGGCCATTGCACTTGCCGCCGTTAACTTTACCATTGTGGGATTCTTGCAGCCAAGCGCGCGCTACCTTTATGAAGAACTGCGCTTTGAACTTCGATCAGGCGCCTTTGGTGCAAAGGTGCGGGTGGGTGAATTCAACAATGTTGGCAAAAATCTGACCGTGCGTATCGATGAGAGCAAAAATAATGGCAATGAATTGTCGGGTATGTTTGTGTTTGCGCAAAGCAACAATGGTCAGTCAATCGCAGTGACAGGCGAAAAAGGGCAGTTTTTGCGCACGGACGATCCCGATACGATATTATTACGTCTGCAAAAGGGGACCCTTGTCCACGATGCGCCCAGTTATACATCGCCGCGCGTGTTAAGCTTTACGAGCCATGACGTACCCATCCCGCTGCCGCAGATAGAGAATTTCCGCAACCGTGGGGGCAAGGACCGGGAATATCTGATTACCGAGTTGGTGGACATTGGTGGCGATGCGCAAAAACCCGTGTCGGAACGTAATCAGGCCTGGGCCAATTTCCATTTCCGCCTTGTCGAGGTCGCGATGATGCTGTTGCTGCCGTTTTTGGCGCTTGCACTGGCCATTCCGCCAAAGCGGTCAACCTCGGCACTTGGCGTGTTTTTATCGATTGTGATGGTGGTAACTTATCACAAGATCAACGAATATGCCGAAAGCGTCGGCGGCATGGGCGTCGTTGACCCGTTCTTTGCTTTATGGGTGCCCTTCCTGTTGTTTGCTGGCCTCATCCTATGGATGTATCATGTCATCGCGCATGTGCCGGGTGGGCAGCCTATCGGTGCACTTGAGGTGTTCGCATCAAAGGCCGGAAAATGGCTGAAGCGTTTGTTCCGCTTTGGTCGCAAATCTCGGTTGGCAACTTTAGGCATGCCGACGCCTCAGGCGGAGCCGTAACAGATGCATTTCTTCCCCTCGCGCAACATCACCATGTACATGGCCAAGTTGTTTATCATCCGCAGTTTCGCGGTGCTTACGATGCTTGTTCTGGTGCTGATGACGCTCGATTTGCTGGGCGAAAGCGGCAAGATATTGGCCGTTCCCGGAAATGACCAAGGCGATGTTTTGCATTATGTTTCGATGCGCGCGCCACAAATTATTGCCCGATTTTTGCCATTTTCTGCCTTGCTCGGGACGTTGATTGCCTTTGCCGGGCTAAGCCAGAACAGCGAAGTCGTTGCCATGAAAGCAGCCGGCCTATCGGCGCATCAGATATTGGCGCCGATGTTTGTCGCCAGCCTTGGCGTTGCGCTTATTTCTTTTGTATTCAACGATACTGTAGTCGCGCCAAGCACGGCCCGCCTGAAGGTGTGGCAAGCGGCAGAATATGGCGCGGTTCCGCCCAATAGTGACGCGCGAAATAATGTGTGGGTGCGTGAGGGCAATGATCTTATTAACGCGGCCAATGTGCTTGGATCAGGCGATGACACTGTGCTTGAAAATGTCCGTATTTATCTGCGCGCAAATGGCGGGTTACGGCAAGTCGTTACTGCGACGCAGGCGCGCTATACTGGCGATGCATGGCAACTGGAAAACTCAAAATCGTTTGATGTTGCCACGACTACGGAAACCAAGCCGGGCAATTTGATAATCGGCAGGGGCATTACGCCTGACCGATTTAACTATGTCAAAGTGGATGGCGATAGCTTGGCCTTCCTGCCGCTGATGCGCGCGATTGACGATTTAAAAGCCGCTGGTCGCCGTACAGACAATCTGGAAGGCATTTTGTGGCATAAGATTTCGGCCCCATTGTCGACCCTGTTGATGCCTTTGCTGGGCGCGGTTGCCGCATTTGGCCTTGCCCGTTCTGGCGCACTTTTCCTGAGGGCCGTTATCGGTATGGCATTGGGCTTTACCTATTTTGTCGCGGATAATTTCGCCCTCGCAATGGGGAATCTGGGCGCGTACCCGCCCTGGATTGCGGCATGGGGTCCATTCTTGTTATTCTTCTTGATAGGCGAAACCGTTTTGGTCCGTACCGAAGAATAAGGTCCGCGCGCTGCATAGAGTTTCAGGGATTCAGAATGACACAGATACATATTCGCCCAGTTGTGACCATGGCCGACAAAAAGACATTTGTTGACTTGCCTTTTCGCTTGTATGCGGGCGATCCCAATTGGGTTCCGCCGCTAAAAAGCGATGTGATGGCGACTATCACACCGAGAAAAAACCCCTGGTTTGGCCATGGTGAGGCGCAGCTTTACCTTGCCGAGCGCGCTGGCCGTGTCGTTGGCCGCATCTCCGCACATATGGACCATCTTGCGCTGAAACAGCCTCCAGAACAAGGCATGGGGCCGGGTGTTGGCAATTGGGGGTTTTTTGAAGCGGAAGATGCCGACGTTGCGGGGCCGTTAATTGCTGCAGCGGAGGCGTGGCTGCGCGACAAGAAAATGGTCCGTTCACTGGGGCCGTTGAGCCTGTCGATCTGGGAAGAGCCAGGGCTGCTGATTGACGGCCATGATCACCCACCCACTATACTCATGGGCTATCACAACCCGGCTTATGGCGCGTGGATTGAAGCGGCCGGTTATGCGGGTGTCAAAGACCTCTATACCTACCAAATCCCGATTGACGTGCCCTTTCCCCCTTTGGTGCAACGCATCGTCGCTTCGGGCGAACGGAACGAACGCATTGTCATTCGCAAGGTGAACAAGAAAAATTTCGATGCCGAAGCCGCCATCATTCTGTCTATCTTGAATGACGCATGGAGCGGCAATTGGGGTTTTGTGCCGATTACAGATGCCGAGGTGGCGCACACTGGAAAGCAACTGAAACCCATCGTTTTTAGCGAGCTGATCCGTATTGCGGAAGTCGATGGGGAACCTGTGGCCTTCATGATGACATGGCCCGATATTAACGAGAAGACGGGCACCTTTGGCGGGTCGTTGTTCCCGTTTAACTGGGCGAAACTGCTTTGGTGGCTCCGCGCGCCGAAGGTCCGGACAATGCGGGTGCCCTTAATGGGCGTGGTCAAGAAGCTACAGTCGACCAGAATGGCGAGCCAACTGGCCTTCATGCTGGTATCGCTGATCCGCGATTCATCGACGGCCGACTTTGGCGCAACGCGCGGGGAATTTGGCTGGGTACTGGACGATAATGGTCCGATGAATTCCGTCGGCGAAGCCATTAATGGCAAAATCAACAAGGTCTATCGTATTTACGAAAAGCAATTGTGATCCGTCGTTCCGCTCGAAACCTGGGTCTTTAGCGGATTGATATGACTCGCGCCTATCGCCTCGATGCGCCGTCTGGGTCGATTGCGGAGGCCTTTGATGCAGCGCATGGTCCTGATCCTTGGGGTGGCGGCGACTTGCGGCCTGGAGAGTTTGCACCGGTTATCGTACGTTCCGCCAGAACATCGCAGCGCGTCATTCGGCCAATGGTCTGGGGCTATCCCGCCCCTAACAGCCTAAAGCCAAATGGGGAGGTGCAATGGGTGCCGACAGTCCGCAATGTGGAAAGCCCGTTCTGGATTGGCAATTTGCGGCATGTTGAATTGCGCTGCCTTGTGCCGGCAACGGCGATTATTCCAACGGCCAAGCGAAAGCCGGAGCGCCGCGATATCGAAACCCCGCCCTTGTTCGCCATGGCAGGGATTTGGCGCGACCTAACGGACATGCCCGTCTTTGCGATCATAAGCATTGATGACGCGGCAGAGCAGGGAAAACGGGGTACGCCGCTTATTCTCAACAGGGCGCAGCAACAGGCTTGGTTGACGGCGGATTGGAAGGATGCGTCGAAACTGCTGCAGCCACATATCGCAGGGCGCGCCCTATGTGCGTAGTCTCGGTCGCTTGGAATGCGCATCCGCGTTGGCGTTTGGTGGTTGCGGGTAACCGCGACGAATATCATGCCCGCGACGCCGCACCCTTGGCAGCATGGGACGATGCCCCTGCCATCATCGCAGGGCGAGACATCTCATCCCAAGGCACATGGATGGGCGTAAGCCGCAATGGGCGCTTCGGCATTGTGACCAACGTGCGAGACCCCGAAGGCCCGGATCCCCAGAAAGCGTCGCGCGGTGCCTTGGTGACGGACTGGCTGGCCAGCGGTGATGTGCCGGAGACAATGGCTGCGTTCAACCCGTTTAACCTGCTGATTGGCGATCAAGACTGTCTGCAATATCTGTCGAACCGTCCATTGGACCTGAGAATATCGTTAGGTGACGGGATCCACGGCGTTTCCAATGCCGTCAAGGGCGAACGCTGGCCACGCAAAGAGCGATTAAACAACGCGCTCCAGATATGGCTTACTGGCGCAGCGGACAACCCGGCGACACTCTTTGGCGATCTCGCAGATGCCCATGACCTGCCTGGCAACGCGCACCCCATTTTTATCCGCAATCCAGTTTATGGCACACGGTGCAGCACAATATTGGCGGTGGATCAGGATGGGGCAGGACATATACTGGAACGGCGCTTCGACAGCACCGGCACATGCACGGGCGAAAGCGCTATAGCCTTTCACTGGCACGGCTGAACGTTCCGAGGGAACAGCAGTTCCACAATGGCGTTTGTACCTTCCTAGCAGGAAAGGATGTGCCTTTGACCCCGACAGACAATAGCCGCCCGATCGACGGCGCGCCTGAAACCTTCAACAGCGAACAAGACGATGAAGCCGCGCAGGCGCAAACCGTGTCCGACGATGCCATAGGCGGCATTGCTGATCGCGCGATGCGCCATCCACACAAATGGATGGGCCGTTTATAGCGCGGCTAATTCTATCCCGCTTTGATCTGCGGCACATGCCCAATGATTGCGGTCATAGGCAAGTCGCCGTAAATATGCGGGAATAAAGCGCCCCCGCGGGATACCTCCCATTTGATCAAGGGCTGCAGCGGAGCGAGATCAACTTCAGCGATCACCAAACCGTCCTGCCCCGCAAAATGCTTGTCCAGTGTGCCCTGCACCTGATCTGCTGTCGATAAATGGATATAGCCGTCGGCAAGGTCCACAGGCGCGCCCTTAAACAGTCCGTCCGCCTCAAACTGCGCCCATTGCGCGGCGGTTAGTATCTTAAATGCGGTGCGCGGGTGCGGTCTATCGTCCATCGTGCAGTCATGTCCAATTCAAACCTTAGTGGCAAGCTTTTAGGTCCACATCAGACCTAACGCAGCATGACTTCAACACCGGTTGAGCCATATTTGTAAATCATGGTATCGCGTGGCAACACCGTCCAAGTTTCAAGTTAAGGTGCCCGCTTTTACGCGGCATCCAACGCGCTCGGTCGGTGGTCACGCGCAAAGGTCCAGTGCACTATGACTCGGTTTCTCTCGCTTATGTTGATGCTGTCTGTTGCCATTTTTGGGGGTGGCTGGACGTTATTTGGTACAGCCCCGATTGGCGGCGTCGCTGCCTTCGCCGCACGTGCTGCGGACACCGAAGCGGCTTCGTTTGTGTTCTGCCATGATAATGGCGGCACCAACTGCGTCGTGGATGGCGATACGATTTGGTATCGCGGAACTAAGATCCGCATTGCCGATATTGATACGCCCGAAACCCATCAACCGAAATGCCCGGCAGAGGCAAAACTCGGCGCTGCGGCCACGCGGCGGATGCTTCAGCTGGTGAATGCCGGTCCCTTCACGCTGCAAAGCATCAACCGCGATGAAGATCGCTATGGCCGCAAATTGCGGGTCATTGCGCGCGGTGGGAAAAGCCTCGGCGAACTATTGGTCGAAGAAGGGCTTGCCCGATATTATAAAGGCGGTCGGCGCGGCTGGTGCTGACAAGCGCCTATCGCCGCCCGAGCCGCGCGACAATGGTCAAAAAAAGGCGGTCGACCACCCGAGCAGCAGCAAGCCATTAATCTCCTCAATCGCCGCGACAAGGCGCCATTCGGGCATGATATAGCGGTCGTCAAAGCCAATACCGGCATAACTTATCGTCGAAAAATACATAGCGGTCTCAAGATCCGCGACCGCGCCAAGGCCTTCATATAGAAAAGCGTAGAGCCAGCCCGCCACCATGGATAACCACAGTTAGGTGCACATTTAATCAATTAGACCGAAATTACACGGAGAGATTGCTTACTCCGCAGCAACCCCAGCTTGTTCAAACATGTCCATGCCGTCATTTTCCGCGGCGATGATTTCGCTGACGTCTTTCTTTTTGCGGTTGTCGAAGCTACTCCATACTTGGCCCCATTCGCCGCGAGTCGACGCCTTGCTATATTCAGTAGCGCGGGTTTCGAAGAAGTTGGCGTGCTCGACACCATTCAGCAATGGTGCGAGCCATGGCAGCGGGTGGTCTTCGACCATATAGATTGGCTGAAAACCAAGCTGACCCAAGCGCCAATCGGCGATGTAGCGGATGTAGCGTTTGATTTCCTTGGCAGTCATGCCGGGAACTGGGCCCATTTCGAACGCGAGGTCGATGAAGTTATCTTCCAGACGGACGACCTTCTGGCAGCAATCGATAATGTCTTCCTTCACCGATTTGGTGAGGCAGCCACGCTCGGCGCAGAATGCGTGGAACAGCTTGGTAATGCCTTCGCAGTGCAAGCTTTCATCGCGGACCGACCAGGATACGATTTGCCCCATGCCCTTCATCTTGTTGAAGCGCGGGAAGTTCATCAGCATCGCGAACGAAGCGAACAATTGCAACCCTTCGGTAAAGCCGCCGAACATGGCGAGCGTGCGGGCAATGTCTTCGTCGCTGTCGACGCCGAACTGGTGGATATAATCGACCTTGGCCGCCATTTCTTCATATTCGAGAAACGCCGAATATTCGGATTCGGGCATGCCGATGGTGTCGAGCAAGTGGCTGTACGCGGCGACGTGGACGGTTTCCATGTTGGAAAACGCGGTTAGCATCATCTTGACTTCCGTCGGCTTGAACACGCGGCCGTAATTTTCGTGGTAGCAATTCTGCACCTCGATATCGGCTTGTGTGAAGAAGCGGAAAATCTGCGTGAGCAGGTTGCGCTCGTGATCCGAGAGCTTCTGTGCCCAATCGCGGCAATCTTCGCCCAAGGGTACTTCTTCGGGCAACCAATGGATCTGCTGCTGGCGTTTCCAGAAGTCATAAGCCCATGGATATTCAAAGGGCTTGTAGCTATTGCGTGCTTCTAACAATGACATGTCTGTCTCCTTGGACCTAAATTTTATAACTTCGAAGTGTTATCTGGGTGCCTTATTGGCAGGCCAAACACTCTTCATAATCGGTTTGCGCCGCAAGCTCGATCACCGGGGCTTCGGCGGTATTATCCGCTTCAACACCGCCGGCAAAACCAGCGCGTTGGATCGATTTCGAACGCAGATAATATAGCGATTTTACGCCCAATTCCCATGCGCGGAAGTGCAGCATGAGAAGGTCCCATTTTTCCACATCGGCGGGAATGTAGAGGTTCAGCGACGTTGCCTGGTCGATATAAGGCGTGCGGTCAGCGGCGAGCTCAATCAACCAACGCTGGTCAATTTCAAAGCTAGTTTTGAACGTGTCCTTTTCCTCAGGTGTGAGGAAATCGAGATGCTGCACGCTGCCGCCCTTTTCAAGGATGCTGTTCCAGACATTGGTCGAATCCTTCGACTTTTCCTGAAGCAGCTTTTCCAGATATGGGTTCTTGACGATGAAGCTGCCTGACAAGGTTTTGTGCGTGTAGATATTGGCTGGGATCGGTTCAATACATGCGCTCGTGCCGCCGCAGATGATCGAAATCGATGCAGTAGGCGCAATCGCCATTTTGCAGGAGAAACGCTCCATCACGCCCATTTCTTCGGCATCGGGGCAGGCACCGCGTTCGTTGGCGAGCATCATTGATGCCTCGTCGACTTGTGCGCGGATATGTTTGAAGAACTTCATATTCCACGATTTGGCGAGCGCGCTTTCAAAGCCAACACCGCGTGACTGCAGGAAGCTGTGATAGCCCATGACGCCAAGGCCAATGGAGCGTTCACGACCCGCAGAATATTTTGCACGCGACATTTCATCAGGCGCGCGATCAATGAAGTCCTGCAGCACATTATCGAGCATGCGCATTACGTCTTCGATGAAGACCTTGTCGTCCTTCCATTCATCCCATGTTTCAAGGTTGAGCGACGACAGGCAGCATACGGCTGTCCGGTCATTGCCCAAATGGTCACGACCCGTTGGTAAGGTGATTTCCGAACACAGGTTCGAAGTCGAGACTTTAAGGCCGAGATCACGGTGATGCTTTGGCATCGCGTTGTTCACGGTGTCACTGAAGATGATATATGGCTCGCCTGTTGCAAGACGGGTTTCGACAAGCTTCTGGAACAAGGACCGTGCATCTACCGTGCTGCGCACTTCGCCCGTCTTTGGACTACGCAGGTTGAATTCTTCGCCAGCGCGCACCGCTTCCATAAACTCGTCGGAAAGCAGGACGCCATGATGTAGGTTCAACGCCTTACGGTTGAAGTCGCCCGATGGCTTACGGATTTCGAGGAACTCTTCGATTTCTGGGTGGCTGACATCAAGATAGCAGGCTGCTGAGCCGCGACGCAGCGAGCCTTGCGAAATCGCAAGCGTCAGACTGTCCATCACACGGACGAAAGGAATGATGCCGCTCGTCTTGCCGTTTAAGCCAACGGGCTCACCAATGCCACGGACATTGCCCCAATAGGTTCCGATACCGCCGCCGCGCGACGCAAGCCAGACATTTTCATTCCATGTGTTAACGATGCCTTCAAGGCTGTCGTCGACCGAATTCAAATAGCAGCTGATCGGAAGGCCGCGACCCGTTCCGCCGTTCGACAATACGGGCGTTGCCGGCATGAACCAAAGGCGCGAGATATAATCATATAGACGCTGCGCGTGCGCTTCGTCATCGGAATAGGCCGATGCAACGCGCGCGAACAGGTCTTGGTAGCTTTCGCCCGGCAACAGATACCGGTCCTGCAGCGTGTCCTTGCCGAACTCGGTCAGCAACGCGTCACGCGACGAATCGGTGACCACATTAAAACGGCGCGCGTCGACCGTATTGCTGGAGGCACCTTTCTTGGTTTCAGCTATCTCCGCTTTCGCCGCCTCAGCTACCTTTTCAAGTACATCTGTCATCATTCCTGCGGTCATGTCGTCGGCCCCTTGGCCTGTGTCCCTGAAATCCATTTTAACCTGTAGCTCCATTCATTGCGGCGACCCCAAGCTGATTGCCGGTTATCCGGCATTCAGCGACCTGCTGTATCTTCACGGAAACCGATGTTCCCATATTGTTCGACTCGGGGCGCGAAACTCCCTCTTAGCATTCTTTGGCCTTAATCAGGGGGGTATTTTAGCTTGTCCCCAGCTTATCGACGGGAAAAAGTCCCAGGCCGACAGAATTGCATCCTGCAGCTTGAAGCACAAATTGTGGTAACGCCCCCTGTTGCCAACCGCTACCTATAGTGCCTTATTCATTTTGAGACGCAAGAGGGTAAATCAAAAATTAGGGCCTCAACTCGTCGCTAATGTGATTCCGTTCGTCGCAGCCAAAGACGTAGTGCCGTACAGCGACGCACGGATCTTCTAAGTAATATGCACTGCGCAAGATGAAAAATCGCACCAAGCAAATATTTTTCGACCAAAATGAACATAATGCCTAGCGGCCCTAATCCAAAGCTCCTCCCATGCTTGCAAGTTGGATTTGCGGCGCCCGATCCGGCTGCCTCATGGTCAACTGAGCTGTGGTAGAAGATAAAGACATTAGCCATATGCGCGAAGGCATAGTTCTTGGACGGTCCATTTCCGAATGGCGCTTGAATAGGTGGAGTAGCACGTTAATGGCTTGGCGTATCTAGAATGCAGGGGCCAATATGACCGTAATCATCCGCAATGCTGATTTGATCGAGAGCGTCGCCGACGCGTTGCAATATATCAGTTACTTCCACCCCATGGATTATATCCGCGCGCTGGGTGACGCTTACGAGGCCGAGCAATCGCCAGCAGCCAAAGACGCCATCGCGCAGATACTGACCAACAGCCGAATGTGTGCAGAGGGGCATCGGCCCCTTTGCCAAGATACGGGCATCGTCAATGTCTTCGTAAAATGGGGCATGGACTGCCGTTTGGAGGATATCTCCGCATCATTACAGGACGTGGTCGATGCGGGCGTCCGCCGCGCCTATTTGCACCCTGAGAATAAACTACGCGCCTCGGTGCTCGCTGACCCTGCGTTCACGCGCCGCAACACCAAAGACAACACGCCGTGCGTTTTGCATGTTGATCTGGTGCCCGGATCCAAGGTGTCGGTCGATGTGGCTGCCAAAGGCGGTGGCAGCGAGAATAAGTCGAAGTTCAAGATGATGAACCCTTCGGACAATATCGTCGATTGGGTGGTCGAGATGCTGCCGCAAATGGGCGCTGGCTGGTGCCCACCCGGCATGTTGGGGATTGGCATTGGCGGCACTGCCGAACATTGCGTGTTGCTGGCAAAACAAGCGTTGATGGAACCCATCGATATGGGACCTCTCAAGGTGCGCGGGCCGAAAAATGACATTGAGGCCATGCGCATCGAGATTTTTGACAAGGTCAACGCGCTTGGCATTGGCGCGCAAGGACTTGGTGGGCTTTCGACCATCTTGGATGTGAAGATCATGGATGCGCCTTGCCACGCGGCGGGTAAGCCAGTGGCGATGATTCCCAACTGTGCCGCCACGCGCCACGCGCATTTCACACTTGATGGCAGTGGCCCTGCCTATCTTGAGGCGCCGAAATTGGACGAATGGCCTAAGGTCGATTGGACGCCGGATACTGCCGCCATTCGGGTTCACCTTGATACGCTGTCGCCAGACGTTGTCGCCGGTTGGAAACAAGGCGACCGCCTATTGCTCAACGGCAAGATGCTAACCGGACGCGACGCAGCGCACAAGCGGATCGCTGATATGCTCGCTAAGGGTGAGGAGCTGCCCGTCAGCTTCAAAGGTCGGATGATCTATTATGTCGGACCCGTCGATCCGGTGGGTGAGGAAATCGTAGGGCCAGCGGGGCCAACAACTGCTACGCGCATGGACAAGTTCATGGACATGATGCTTGAGCAAGGCCTGCTCGCATGCGTCGGTAAGGCCGAGCGAGGCGCGGCCGCCACCCAAGCTATTGCCAAGCACAAAAGCGCATATCTCATGGCAGTTGGTGGTGCAGCCTATCTCGTGGCACGTGCGATCAAAGGCAGTAAAGTGGTTGGATTTGCCGACTTGGGCATGGAAGCGATTTACGAATTTGAAGTGCAGGACTTCCCGGTAACAGTCGCGGTCGATAGCGGCGGCAACAACGTCCACCAATTGGCACCAGCCTATTGGCAAAAGCGGATCAAGGATGAAGGATTGTTGGAAGGGGCCTAGAGGCTAAGCGTCTTAAAGCGTCGCTGGTTGACATTGGTCTCTACTGCGCCTGTTATCGCTAGGCATGCCAAAGGATACACCACAGCGCCAAAGTTTCTTATCCCGCCTTGGCCCCGGACTGATCACCGGTGCGGCAGATGATGACCCTTCGGGCATCGGCACGCATAGCCAAGTAGGCGCGCAATTTGGTTACGGGTTAAGCTGGACGTTCCTGTTCAGCTTTCCGTTGATGGTCGCCATTCAGGAGGTCGCTGCGCAAATCGGGCGCGTGACTGGGGCAGGGATCGCGCGCAACTTGCGCCGCCATTATCCCCGACCTTTGCTTGTGCTGATGGTCGGGCTTTTGCTGATTGCCAACATCGTTAATCTGGGTGCTGACTTGGCGGCCATGGGCGCGGCGGTTGGTTTGCTGATTGGTGGCCCCTTATGGCTTTACACGCTGTTGTTCGGCGCCTTCTGCGTAATCGTTGAGGTTTGGCTGTCCTATGAGCGATATTCGTCGGTTCTTAAGTGGGCGACTTTATCGCTTTTTGCCTATGTGGCCGTTGTGATTGTGGCGCATGTCCCTTGGGGAGAGGCACTTACCTCGCTGGTAGTTCCGCGGATCGAGTATACGGGTGCTTACGCAACCGCTGTTGTCGCGATATTGGGCACGACCATCAGCCCCTATCTGTTTTTCTGGCAGGCCAGTCAGGAGATTGAGGAGCAGAAACGACATAAGGCCAAACCATTGTGCATCACGCCAAAGGATGCAGGGCCGGAGCTAAAACGCATTCGAATCGATACGCTAACGGGCATGGCATTCAGTTCGATTGTCTCGCTGGCAATTGTCTTTGCTACCGCCGCGACGCTGCATGCCAATGGCGTGCGTGACATTGAAACGTCGGCGCAGGCAGCCGAAGCATTGCGCCCAATTGCCGGAAATTTTGCCTTTGCGCTGTTCGCTCTAGGTATTATCGGCACAGGCCTGCTTGCTGTGCCAGTGTTAGCTGGATCAGCGGCTTATGCGGTGACCGAAATGTTTGGAATCGCCTCTAGCCTTGATGCAAAGCCGACAAAGGCGCGATTGTTTTACGGAACGATCGCCGTCACAACGATGCTTGGCGTATCCTTGCAATATGTAGGCATCGACCCTGCGCGCGCGCTTTACTGGGCTGCGGTTGTCAACGGCGTCCTTGCGGCGCCTTTAATGGTCATAATGATGCTTATTGTCCGCAATCCGCGCGCGATGGGGCGCCTCACATTAGGACCGCGCGCGACGATTACCGGGTGGTTTGCAACCCTCGTGATGGCGGGCGCAACGATCATATTCTTCGCCACGCTGTAAGTTTGCAAACGCCTAGTTTTTAGGCGGTGCAGGCGATTTCTTGCTTGGCTTCTTGGCCTCGGGCAAAGAATCCATAAACTCTAGATCCGCAAGATTGATATCCGCGTTGCACCTTTTGCCCCTCAGGACATCAATCTCTGCCTGCCGCCTCTTCAGATAATATTCGCGCATCGCGGCATAAGGGTTCCCGCTTTGCTGAATGCGCGTCAGGATTTCGTCGTTCTCAACGCGGTCGTCGATGGAAGAGAGCACACCCTTGCTTGCTGATACCAATGGATTTGTAAAAGGCTTGCCTACGGCCGCCGGAAGCAGCGAAAGATCGGCAACACGTCCGACGACGTCCCGAAGGGTGGTGGACCCGATTAAAGGCAGAAACAGATACGGTCCGGGACCGACGCCATAATAGCCTAAAGTGTCGGCGAGACCATTGGACCGGCGCGGGAGTTTGAAAGGCTTTTTCTCGGCAACGTCAAACAGCCCCGCAACACCGACTGTCGAGTTGATGGTGAATCGTCCCACGGTCTCTACGGCCTTGCCAATTTTGAACTGAAGCAGGAAGTTCAGGAGCACGATCGGCTCGTCGAGATTATTCAGAGCGTTGTGTATTCCGTCTCGAATCGGCTCAGGCAAGCCTTTCTGATACCCATGAGCAACGGGCGCGACAAAGGCTTCATCGACAGCTTGCACAGCGACGAAAGATACCTCATTCACGTCGGCAATCGGATCGCCACGTGGCGGACCCTGCCTTGCAGTAACAACAATAGTGTTACGGTCGATGGCGGCCGGCGCTGCGATATCAATTGCCGCCGTCGGCTTGGTGGGCGCAACGACTGTCTCGCTTGGCGTTGCCGCAGTTGGTTGCGCTTCGGTCGTTGTTGAGGGCGTTGTATTGGTGATGGCTCCCGAGCCAGTTATCGCAGTATCAACGGCCATATCACGGCTGGGGTCCTCAAGAGGAAGTTGAGTTGGCACGCTGACGGCTGATGCGACGCTTACCACTTCCACGGCGCTGCCTAAATCGCGCATAGGAGGACACTGCGGCGAACCGGAAAGTATCGCAATAGCCACAATATTGGTAATGCTCAACTGCTGCCCCTCCTAATGATATCCGAAGAGCGAAGGCCTCTCCAAAGATAGGCCGTCGTCTCAAAACCGCTACGGACGGCCTACAATATGCGGGTTACTTCGAATTAAATGAACAATTTCTGTATGGCCTCGCGCGTCGTTTCCGATTGCAACCCCATTTTGTAATTTAACGAGCATGGCGTCTGTGCGAGCGCAAAATGCTTTGCACTGGGCTATTGCGCAGGCCCTTGCCCTTGCTGAGCCTGCATCTGCGCATCAATCTGTTGCTGGATTTCAGGAGGCAGGCCTTGTGGTGCGCCACCACCTTGTCCACGGGCAGCTGCGCCTTGCTGCTTCTGCATCTCCTGCATCTGCTTTTGCATGGCCTCGATTTCGGCGCGAGATTTGAACTCAAGCAGTTCGACGTCGAAGGTCAGTTCGCTGCCGCCAGGAATGGCGACCTGGCCCGTCTGTGGGTTGCGTTGGTCTTCGGGTCCGTACCCAAGCTCGGCTGGGATCCAGAGGCGATATTTCCCGCCGCGCTGCATAATCTTCAGGCCTTCGGAAAAGCCAGGAACCACGCCAGTGACGGGAAAGCCGGCTTGCGGGTTTTGGTCGAAAACGGTGCCGTCTTTCAACATGCCCTTGTAGCTTACTAAAACAACGTCATTGTCGCTAGGCGTTGGGCCTTCGCCTGTTTTAATGATCTTGTAACGCAGGCCTGATGGCGTCGTTACAACGTCGCCGAATTCCTGCCGTACGTCGCTGGTCCCCCAATACGCAAGGCCACCACCGGCTGCGAGAACCAATGCAATCGCGGCCCAATATTTGGTGAGCGAGCCTTTTTTGAGTGGTTGGATCGGAACGGCAGTAACGGACATACAAAATTCCTGTTGGCTAAGGTGCGGGCTAACTAGCAGAAAGCAGCGCGGATTCTAGATACAAAAAAAGCGCCGGCAAAAGGCGCCTTACTTGTCATAAGTCGAAGAGGCCTATTTCGCCCCGTCACGTTCCTGTTGCTTGCGCTCCATCTTGCGTGCGCGACGAACGGCCGCAGCCTTTTCACGGGCGCGCTTTTCCGATGGCTTTTCAAAATGACGACGCAGCTTCATTTCGCGATAGACGCCTTCACGCTGCAACTTCTTCTTAAGCGCGCGTAGGGCTTGATCAACGTTATTGTCGCGAACCATGATTTGCATAAAAAACTCTACTCCGCATCGAATCGGCAAAATGGCTTGAAACGGCCACTTTGAAAGGCTAAAAACGAAAATCGCCGCGTTTACAGGCGGCGTGTTGATGTGCCCAATAAATAGATCGGTCCTAAATATCAAGCGGAAACGGCGCTTTTATGGGCGTCGTTGCTGTTTGTTGGCGCTTTTTGCGATCGCCTAACACTTGCCCTCGCGCATTGTTCGTTTCATAATGCAGCGCAACAAACGAGCAGGATAGAGCATATGGCCACCCAATTAAAGTCAAACAGCAAATATACTGAAGCCGAATGGACCATGCGGCAGGAGCTTGCTGCCTGTTACCGGATATTTTCGATGTTTGGTTGGGATGAGCTGGTTTTCAACCATATCACGGTCAAGGTGCCTGACGAAGAAGGTGCGTTTTTGATTAATCCCTATGGCATGCACTTCGGTGAGATAACCGCATCAAGCCTTATCAAAATCGACATTGATGGTAACAAGATTGACGTCGACAATCCATGGCATGTGAACAAGGCGGGCTTTGTCCAGCATAGCCTGTTTCACCGGACTTTGCCGGACGCCCATGCGATTATCCACACCCATACCACCGCGACTGTCGCCGTTTGCAGCCTTGAAGGTGGGTTGCAGCCCGTGAATTTCTACGCCTGCAACTTCATGGGGCAATTGGCGTATCATGATTTTGAAGGCGTTACGGTGCGCGAGGAAGAAGGGGTGCGCCTTGTTGAACATCTGGGCGACAAGCGGATATTGATGCTACGCAACCATGGTCCTGTAGTCATGGGCAAGACGCTGCCCGATGCATTTATCAAATATTGGGCGCTGCAGCGGGCTTGCGAGCATCAGATGGCGACACTTCAAATGGGCAAGCCGATCACAGTATCGCCTGAAGTCATTGCCGTGCACCAGCGCGATTTGTACATGGCGTCGCCCCCCGGTGGGTCGGGCCGCGTTGAATTTGACGCTATGGTCCGCAAAGCTGACCAAATCGACAAAAGCTGGCGGGATTAATTCTGGCCTGAAACATTACCCGTTCGCAGGGAACGTTGGCGATAACGACATTCCCCCTCCCCCCCCCCGCTTGCGGGAGAGGTTAGGGGCGGGTAACGGAAGACCATGACCAAATTCACCGTCAACGACCGTCCCGTTCAGTACAAAATGGACCCGCAAACGCCCTTGTTATGGGCGTTGCGTGATGCGTCTAACCTGACGGGCACCAAATATGGCTGCGGTAACGGCGATTGCGGTGCGTGTATGGTCGAAATCGACGGCGAATCGATCCGCTCTTGCCTTGTGACTATAGCTGAGGCTGAAGGGCGCTTCGTCACAACGATTGAGGGCCTTAGCCGCGACCGCAGCCACCCATTGCAACAGGCGTTTGTTGCGAGCAACGTCCCTCAATGCGGCTTCTGCATTCCTGGCGTCATCATGGCTGCATCGGTGCTGCTGAAGAAAAGCAACAACCC
>Ga0214919_10002816_pt1 | contig 26889 bp, 20 predicted proteins | sample LL1503_MetaG_FD_177994 | JGI IMG/M metagenome (GOLD analysis project Ga0214919, IMG submission 177994) | Freshwater microbial communities from Lake Lanier, Atlanta, Georgia, United States - LL-1503 | ecosystem: Environmental > Aquatic > Freshwater > Lake | place: USA: Georgia | collected...
AAATATAATAATATAATAATAAAAAAAAAGATAAATAACTAGAATAAATAATAATTAAAAAATTAATTTTTTAAAATAAAATAAAATAATCATGGATTCTTGGGAAAATTGGGAAGATAATTTAGAAGATTTTACTATTGTAAAAGATGAAAAAGAAGAATATAAAAAAGATATAGAATATTATGAAGAATAAAATATTTAAAATAATTAAATAAATATTATTGATTATTTAAAAAATTGGAATAATACTGTTGGAAATTAAAAATTTTTAAAATAAATATCATATAATGAAAAAACACTTTAAAATACAAAAAATTTATGTATTAATCTCAATAAAAATTAAAGAATAGATAATGCATTAAATAAATAAAAATAATAATTAAAAATAATAAAAAATGATGGTTTCAGTAATAAAATTAAATTTGAAAATAAAGCTTTTGATTAATTAAATGATGAAAAAAATAGATAATAATAATTTGAAAATATTCCAAAAAAATTAGATTTAATATCAGAAATTAAAAAAGAAAATAATTTTTACAAATTCAAATTAAATTAATTTAAAGAAAAAATAAATAAATAATTTACTGAATGGTATCATACTGATTTATAAATTAAAATTAATAATTTTGTATTTATTGATGAAAATAATCATATTTTGAAATTAAATGTTAATTATGATGAAATTATTAATTATATGTTTGATAAAGATTAATAATAAGAAAAAATTAATTAAGAAATAATGAAAGAAATAAAGAATTTATATAATTGAATTAAATTATAAATTATTAAATTATTAATAAATATTAATTGAATAAAATAATTAAATTAATATTTATTAATTTAATTATATTTATTATAATGAATAATAATAATAATATAAAAATAGGATTATATATATTTAGACGTGATTTAAGATTAATAGATAATTTAGGATTAAATGAATTATCAAAAAAAGTTGATTATATAATACCAATATTTATAATAGATAAAAATCAAATAAAAAAAAATAAAAATAATAAAAATTATTATTCAGATAATGCAGTTCAATTTATATTAGAAAGTGTATATGATTTAAATAATGAAATAATGAACTATAATAATAAATTACAATTATTTTATGGAAATTATAAAAAAATAATAAAAGATATAATAATAAAAATAATTGAAAAAAATAAATATGAATTATATGTTGGATTTAATAATGATTTTTCAAATTATGCAATTGAAAGAGATAATTATATAATAAATTTATGTTAGGAAAATAATATTAAAATAATATCAAATAAAAATGATTTAATATTAATTGATATAGATGAAATGGTAAATAAAAAAAAATCAGCATATAAATAGTTTGGAGTATTTTATAAAAAAGCAATTCAATATCAAGTCAATAAAATTAAATATGATAAAATTAAATTTATAAATTTAAAATTAGATTATATGTATGAATATGATATAAAAAAATTAACTAATTTATATATAATAAATGATCAAATTGCATAGAATGGAGGTAGAACAAATGGATTAAAAAAATTATCATTATTAAAAAAAATGCAAGATTATAATGATAATAGAAATTATTTAAATTATAAAACAACAAATATATCTGCATATTTAAATATTGGTTGTATTTCAATAAGAGAATTATATTGGAAATTAATTGAAATTAATGAAGAAAAAAATAGTGATTTAATAAAACAATTATATTGGAGAGATTTTTATTTATAGGCATTTAAATATATAAATAATGCAAATAATTATTATGAACATATTGATTCTAGATTTGATAATATTAAATGGATTAATAATGAAATTGAATGGCAAATAATGTTAGATGGAAAAACAGGTTATTTATTAATTGATGCTGGAATAAATGAATTAAAAACAACTGGATATATACATGGAAGAATGAGAATATTGTTAGGAATATTTTGGACAAAATATTTATTAATAAATCCATTTAATAAATAGTATGGAAGTTAGGTTGGATTTAGTAAATATTTAGTAGATGCTATAGGTTCAACACAAAATTTAATGAATCATAGATGGTTAACAGAATTTGATTATTCAGGAAAAAAATATTCAGTTAAAAATACAATATCAGGAAGAAAAATAAGTATAGATAATAAATAGATTAAAAAATATGATAAAAATTGTGATTATATAAAATTTTGGTTACCACATTTAAAAAATGTATCAAACATTGATTTACATAATTGGAATTAGATAATAGCTAATAAATATAATAATATTCATCCATATTATATATTTGATTAGAATGAAAGATATAATGAATGGATTAAAATATCACATTTATAAATATGAAAAAAAAATTGAAATTAAGTATTTAATAATATAAAAAATAAATATATTAAAGATATAATATTTATTTTTTTAAAATAATAATTTTATTTTATAAAATTTGTCAAAATATAATAGATACTAATTAAAAAATAATAGTTTAAAATAAATGAACAAATTAATTAATTTAATGATTTAATTTTTTAAAAATACAGATAATAATAATAATAAAATAATATAATATTAATATAATAATTATTAAAATGAATTTATAAAAATAATTAAATAAAATTAATATAATATTGTTGATAAAATAAATATTATAAATATATTAAGTTAAAATAATTTTTTATATAATAATGATTATGATATTATTGAAAGTAATGATATTATATAAAAATTATTTAATAAAAAGCTAGAATTAGATATCATATATAATTATTTATAATAATAATTAATATATAATAATACATTAGATTATTAAATATATGCAATTGAAACAACTAGATGTAAATATAATAGATTTTAAAAATTTAATTAATTTAAAATATTTCATACATAATTTTAATATATGATTATATAAACTCATTATTATGAATAATCAAAATAATATATTTATGAAGATATAATATATACAATAAATATTTATTATATAAATAAAATAAATAATTAAATGATAATGTAATCAATTGATATATCATATAATTAAAAAATTATATTTCATTTATTTAATAGTTATTTTATATAATTATTTAATTTAATAAATTAATAAGAATTAATAAATAAATGTTTAATAAATTCTAAATTTAAAAGATTTAATGAAATAACAATTAATATAATAAATGAATATATTTGAATGAATAAATAATTAAATATTTGAATAAATAAATTATAATTAAATTAAATAATATAATATAATATAATATAAACAATAATCAATTTTAATTAATTATTATTTATTTATCAAATTAAATTATCTAAAACTTATTCCATAATTTATTAAAATTATCTAAATATTTTTTTGCTAAATTTTATGATTTCAATATAATTAAATTTTTATTATTTCCAATAATTGATTTTTTTGTTTATTTTAAAAATTTAAATAATTTATTTCCATTTTCTTTAGATTAAAAAATAAAAGATAAACAATTTAACAATAATTATCTATTTAATTATTATCTATTATTTAATTATTATTATCTATTTAATTATTATTCATTATATTATAAACAAATGTATAAATAATAATAATATATAAAGTCGAGGATACGAGAGTTGGTTTGACGAAGGAATACAAAGTCGAGGACACGAGAGTTGGTTTGACGAAGGAATACAAAGTCGAGGACACGAGAGTTGGTTTGACGAAGGAATACAAAGTCAATGACATAATAAAAAACAAGTTTTTTATCTCACTACGTTCAACAAATCTGAAGATTTGCATTTATTATAGATTAATATATAATATATTAAAAAAATATTAATTGCAATTCTTTAAAATTAACGAACGTAGTAAGACAATCACATTAAGTTAGGACACAATTGGTTTGAGTATAATTAATGTAAATAAAATAAATGGTAAAAAAATAATAATATTAATTTATTTATTAGATAAATAGTATTAAACTATATTTTATTTATTTATAAAATATTTTACATAATTATTTTATTTAGTAAATTATAATTGATAACGAATTATAAAATAATTAATAAATTTATAATATTTATTTGCTATTATATATAATAATAAATGAATAATATAAATAATATAAACAAATTAAATATGTATATTATTAAAATAAATTATTATAATGATATAAAAGATGAAATTAAATTAAATAAATATATAACTAAATATAAAAATTATATAGAACAAAATAAATTAAATTTAAATAAAAAATATGGTGGAAATGATACAGATTATACTGATTATAATGATGATATAGATGAATATAATAATGAATATAATAATGAATATAGTGAATCTGAAAATATTGATGAAAATGATGATGAAAATAAAATATATAATAACATAAATATATATAATAAAAATAATATAAATAATTATATAAATGATAATAAATATACCAAAGATAATGATAAAATAAATAATAATAAAATAAATAATGATAAAATAAATAATGATGAATTATTGGCTTATATAATAAAAATAATAAAAAAAAATAAATTTATTAAAAATAATTTTTCAGAATTTATAAAATTAAATATTAATAAATTGAATAATAATGATATATTAATTGAAATTGTATTTTATATTATACAAGAAATAAATAAAAAATTTAAAAATAAAGAAGAAGAAATAGAAATAGAAATAATAAATAATAATAAAAATAAAAGCTATATTAATTATTATGATATATTTAATTTATATAATGATGATAATAAAAATAATGATAAATATAATATATTTAATGGAGATATTATAACATCATCAATATGTAATATAAATGGAAAATTTTCCAATATATTTAAATCAATAATGCGTGTAATAGGTCATACTGAAATAGTATATAATTCATATGAGAAAGATAAAAAATATTTTATTGATACTATATCATATAGTGGAAATATACAATATTCAAAATATGAAGTAATAGAAAATTATAATAATAGTAATAACAATGAATGTATAAAATTTCATTTTTATTATGATTTTATTTATATATTATTTAATTTAGAAATAATAACTCAAGATGAATATGATTTATATTATAATTTAAATACAAGTAATGAAAATATATTTGATAAATTAAAAAAAATAATTGAAATAATATTTGATAATAATCAAATTGATGAAAATATAATTAATCAAGAAAAACTAACAGAATGGAATAAATATATGAATGTAAAATATAATTTTGAAAATTTTAAAAATATGTATAATAATGACAAGTCTACTTGGTTTGATGATATATATTATTTTAATTATAATAAAAAAAAAATATTAAAAAATATATTACTAACTAATATACAAGATATTAAAAATTTATATTATGTATGTTATTATAAGAGAACAAATAAAAATATTGGATTAATAAGTTTAATATTAAATTGTTTAATATCTGAATTTCAGGATTTATTTAAAAATAATACTGTATATCATATTACATATCAAAAATTATTATCTTCTTGTAATATTAAATTAGATGAAAAAATAGAAAATATTCAATTAAAAAAAAAATTAGAAAATAATCAATTAGATACATTAGAAAATAATAATTTTGTAGATTTATTAATTAATACAATAAATAATATTAATTATAATTATGTAATAATTGATAATAAACAAATTGATAAATTTAAATTATTTTGTTCAACACATAATGCATTTATATATAATACAAGTTTTAATATATTTAAAAAATATTATGAAAAAATAAATAATAAAGAAAATAATAAAGAAAATAATAAATCATTTAATGAATATTGTATTGAAAATAAAATAGAAAATATAAATCCAGAAAATTGTTTTCCACATAATCTTGTTAAATCAAATAAAAATAATAAATGCATATTAAAAAAAATAATAAATCATACAAATAATATAATATTAAATAATAACAAATAAATTCATCTATTATTTATCAAATATAATTATCTGTTATTTATTTAAATCATTAATATTTATTCATATAAGAACTTGAATCTAATAAATGAGAAATTTTTTAATTTAATTAATTTTTATTTTTTTAATTTGATTTAAATTCATTTATTAAATCATTTTTTATATCTTACATTTTAGATTCTTTCATTAAATTATTTTTTTTATTCTCAATTTTTATAATATCAATTTTTTTATCTTCATTTTATATATCCTCAAATTTTTTATCTTCATTTTTAACATTATAAACTTTATATTCTTTTATTAAATCATATTTTGTATTCTCATTTTATTCATTTGTATCTTCAAATTTTATATCCTCGACTTTGTATTCCTTCATCAAACCAACTTTTGTATCCTCGACTTTGTATTCCTTCATCAAACCAACTTTTGTATCATCGACTTTGTATTCCTTCATCAAACCAACTTTTGTGTCCTCGACTTTGTATTAATATTTTTTTTTCAATATATTTGTATTAATATCATATTCAAATTTAATTTCCATTGGAATAGTTGCTATTTTAAATACACATTCATTAATATTAATTAATTCTAATTTTAAATATTAACCATCTTATACTTCTTTTTATAATAAAATAATAGCATCATCAGTTATTTTTTAACAATCAAAAATAATAATTTTTTTAATTAATAATGGTAAATAATTAATAATATCATCTGTAATATTACAACAATTTTCGATAGTTAATTATTATAAATTTATTCCAAATTTTTAAATTATTTTGATACCTTTATTTGTTATTTTATTACAATTCTCGATAGTTAATTTTTTTAAATTTTTAGATAAATATTAAAAACAATCATTTGAAATATTCAACTCTGCTAAATATAATTTTTTTAAATCTAAAATATTTCCTTCAAAATTTGGTTATGATAAATAGAATAATCCATTATTAGTTATATTACATTTATGTAATTCAAGTATTTTTAAATTAGAAGGTAAAAAATAAAATATGTCATTATTTATTTAACTACATTCACTTAAATCTAACCATTCTAATTATTTAGATTCTATACAATTTAAAGATTTAATAGTTTCTAAAGTTATATTTTAACAATTATGAAAAGATAATATTTTTAAATTATTAAATTTAGAAATATATTTTAATCCTTTATGAGATAATTAATTACTATTTTCAATACATATTTATATTAATTAAATTTCATATTATTTATCAAATAAATATAATTATTTAATTTTACTATTTTATATATTTTTAAAATGAATTTTTTTATATTATTTTAAATATTCTATTATTTTTAAATTCTATTCTTTTATTTTTATTTTATCAAACTAAACATTTTTCAAATTATTTTTTTTTAATTCAGACATTTACAAATTATATATTATATAATACAAATATATACTAAAATATGCAAGAAAGTGATTTTTTTATATATTTATTAAAAATAGATATTATATATTAAATTTATTTCAATTTTTAATTATATTTTATAATTAATTAACAAGTATTATGAATTTATTATAATTATCTATTTATTAATTAAATTATTAATTAAATTCAAGTTATTTTAATATATTCATTATAATAATTTTTAATTTAAATAAAAAAATTGAATAAATAAATATATATTATATTCATAATAATAAATCTTTTAAAAAGAAAAAATTATTAAAATATTAGCTAAAAATAAATAAAAAATAATATTATCAAACATTAAATCTAAATGGAATCTTAAAATTAATATTAAAAATATGTTAAATGTATGAATACAATTATACCATCAGAAGCTCAAAATATGACAAAATAAAAATATAATCATATTGTTATTTTAAAAGATGGAAATGAATGTTAAACTGAAATTTTTTTATTTAAAAAAGGAAATAATTATTTTATTTCAGATAAATATTTTAAATTTATAAAAAATGAATATTTTATAACAAAAGAAAATGGTTCTATTTATAAATCGAATATTGTTGAATCATTTACAAGTAAATAAGGAAAAATAATATTATAATTAAATGATATATTTGTATAAATATTAATTTGAAAAATATGAACATCACATCGCGCGTTACGCTTGCTCACTCTAGAGTTCGATAAAACTGAAGTTTTATTTTTAATCAATTTTTATTTTTAATTATTTTAATATATTATTTTATTTTATTTTAATATATTTTATTATAAAAACAAACTTTTGTCAAACAAAGTTGAGGACACGAGAATTGGTTTGACGAAGGAATACAAAGTTGAGGACACGAGAATTGGTTTGACGAAGGAATACAAAGTTGAGGACACGAGAATTGGTTTGACGAAGGAATACAAAGCGCAAAGTGCGATGTTATATAATTTTATTAATAATATAAAATAAAATTGAAATATTAATTATATATAAAAATATGATATTTTATATTATTAATATAAATAATAATTAATAAATTATTAAATTAATAATATAAATTTTATTAATAATGTCAATTTCATAATATAAATGTGTCATTAATAATAAAATTTATCATAATAATGAATGTTTTTAATGTACAATAAATGAGTATGTATGTCATAATTATAAATGTTATAATTGTTCAGTTGATGATTATGTATGTCATAATTATAAATGTTATAATTGTTCAGTTGATGATAATAAATGTCATAAATATAAATGTTATCATTGTTCTATTGATGATAATATTTGTCATAAATATAAATGTTATGATTGTTATATAGATGATTCATAATGTCATCCATATATTTGTACATAATGTAATGTATTTGAAAATGAGTGTCATTCATATGAATGTTATAAATGTAATATAAATGAAGATTAATGTCATAATGAAGAATGTGATTGTTTAATTAAAAATAATTATTTATTATTTGAATGTAATTGTTAAAAATAAAATATATAAATAAATGACGAATAGTGTTAAATATGTTTAAATTATTTAATATGTGATTGTAAACCAATATTATAAAAATGTAATACATTAAATTGTCATTAATAGCATTAAATTTGTTTATAATAATTAAAAAAATGTCCAAATTGTCGTAAAGAGTTTTGATTAAAATATAATAATTATATATAATATATAAAAAAATGATAAATAATAATGAAATTTTTTTATTATTTCTTATAATATTTTTATTTATAATAATGTATTTATTTCAAAATAATATTGAATATTTTAATAACTGTTTAATTGATACTTGTAATATTAATTCTATTTTACAAGACAATAAATGTATAGATATAAATATCTTATATCCAATGACAACATTTACTTTTACAAATTGTGGATTTATTGGATCAACTGGACCATCATTAGAACAATGTCTAAATAATTATTCATCAACAATATGGATAAAAAATAAAAATTATTTTAATATGATAAAACAAGGAATACAAATTTGGACTGTTCCTAAAACTGGAATTTATAATATTGAAGTTGGTGGTGCTTCTTGTGGTGAAATATAGAATAGTCTTGGTAAAGGTGTAATTATGTCTGCAAATTTTAATTTAACAATAAATGATAAATTAGATATACTAGTTGGATAGAAAGGATTAGTTTATAATTTAAATCAAACTATTGGTTTACCAGGAGGTTATTTTAACAGAACAGGAGGTGGTGGTTCATATGTTGTTAATAATAAAATTCCATTAATAATTGCAGGTGGTGGAGGTGGATTTTCATCTGGTATGGAATTAGATATTACAAATGCATCATTTAATGAAAGTGGTAAATCAGTATATTTTATCGATACAATTAGTGGTAAACATTATATACTTGGAGGTATTAATGGAAATGGTGGAGATAGTCAACCTATAGGAGATACAAAAGTTGCAGGAAAATATGGTGGTGGTGGTGGTTTTTATACAGATGGAAAATTAGAATGTTATGGATATAAAAAGATAGACCATAACGTAACTGAAACAATAGAAGTTGATTGTGGAGATTAGAATACTAATAATACTTATGGTAAATCATTTTTAAATGGAGGAAATGGTGGTACTGGTTATTTATCTTATGGTGGATTTGGTGGAGGTTCATCAGATGGAGCTGGTGGTGGTTATTCAGGAGGAGCTTCTGGATTAGGATACCCAAATTATGGTGCATCTGGTGGTGGTGGATCATTTATATCACAAATTGCAGATAAAAAAACAATTAAAAATACAATTTATAATGAAAACCTAAATGGTTATGTCAAAATTACATTAATTATATAACTTATTATATATTAATTATATAACTCGTTTCGTATCAATTAACAGATGGAATTGATTAAATTATATAATTATTTCTTAATTTATAAATAAAAAATTGAAATATTAAATAAATACAAATTTCAATAATCTATATAATTTTTAAAAATAAATAAATATAAATTTTAATAACTTTAATAAAATTAAAAATGCTATCTATTGATCATAATTTTTCTAATTAATTATATAATAATTATTTTATAAAATAAAATTATAATATTGATTAAATTTAAATTAAAGAATAAAATAAACCTATATCATATATTTTTTAAATAAAATAAGCAAAAATTAATTATCATTTTTAATTTAATTTAATTCAAATATTATAAATTTTCCAAATAAAATAAGCAAAAATCAATTCTTATTTTTAATTTAATTTAATTCAATAAAAATTATAGATTTTCCAAATAAAATAAGAAAAAATTAATTATCATTTTTAATTTAATTTAATTTAATTGTATTCTAATTACACGCGAAAAAACTCATAAATATTAATAATGTATTAAATATATATGCTAAAATTACTATAAAAAATTACTACCAAATACAAATGCATATATGACGATTATTATAATATAAGGTTTTTATAAATTATTAAGAAGAACACCAAAAAAATGCACTGATAATTAAAAAGATGATAATTGATAACTAATAATAATATAAATTTAGTATTATTTGATATAAATTAATTTTTATATTATTTTAATTTATTAAATAATATAAATAAAAATTAAAAGATTAATTAATTAAAAATATAAAATAAATTTATATGAACATTAAAATAATATATTATATATAAATTATTTTAAATTTACAAAATATTATATTATATAATATAAATATATGAATAAATATATATAATTTTTTTTACACAATTAATTAAAATGAATTAATCACATATTAAATATTTATAAAATAATAATAAAAAATAATTAATATAAAAAAATGAACTTGAATTAATATAATAAAAATAATTAATATAATATAATATATAAAAAAATGAACTTGAATTAATATAATAAAAATAATTAATATAATTAAATATATAAAAAAAGAATGAACTTTAATTAATATAATAAAAAACATTTAATATAATAAAATATATAAAAAAAAGAATGAACATTAATTAATATAATAAAAGATAATTAATATAATAAAATATATAAAATATAAATATATATATAAAAATACCAAAAAAAATATTTATATTAAATTTTTTTTAATATAAATTATTTTCAATATCATTAAATTCTTAAAAATATGTAATAATTGACATGCAAAAAAATGATTTAATAAATATATATAATTATATCTAATTCAAAAATATCTTGATATATTTGAATTAGAAAGAATAGATATATAATTAATTATAATTATATTTTTTTAATAAAATAATAATATTTCAAAATTAATTCAAATAAAATTAAATAATTAGATATATAATAAATATAAATTTTTCATTTATTTTTATTCATTTATTTAAAAAATTTGATATTAATTTTTTATATTATATATGTGTAGAATTAATAAATTAAAAATCTTCATTAATAAATTATTATATTTTAAAACCAAATGTATCTGTGATAATTTTATTATTATTATTAGTTTAATATATTAATTTTTCAATCATATCTAATTATTATTCAACATTATTAGATATATCTTAGATTGAAATCATTTATTATTAATTATTTTATTATAATATTTCAAATATATTATACAATAAAATTTATCCTATTTCATATGCAGATTATATAGATTAAGAAAATATTTTATTATAATTTATTTTTTTATAACGTTGATGTAATGTTTATTTAAAAAGTTTTTCATTTGTAATATTATTAATATAGTTTATTCTTAGATCTTAATTCATATCTATATTATTTTATATAATATTTGTATGTTATTATCTTTAATATTAATTATACTCAAGAATATATCTATTATAATTAGCTAACTAATTGAATCTATGTTCATTTATAAATTATTTAACATTTTTATATAATGGTAATATTTAATTTTAACATTAATTATTGTTTTAAATTATATTTGGATTATTTTATTTTATTCTATTCATATATTATTTATGAATTTCTGGATTATTTTAGAAAAAAGCATTAGCATGTGGATTATGTATTATCTTATTTTCAATTAAACCTGATTTCCAACTAAATGCTGTTCCACATTTTATACAAAACATTTAATCACAACCACTTATTTTTGATATAAATTCACCACAAGATGGACATGGTTTTGCTTCTTTTTTTATAATTTTAAATGTTTCTATTAATGTTTTATCACATTCATGATTTTATTTTTTTTCAGTATAACATTTCATACATATTTTTGCATTACATAAATCACAAATATCATCTTTATTTATAAATCCTTTGCAAGTTTAAATTGAACATGCATATTTATATTAAAAATCTTAAATTTTTTATATTTATTAATTATTAATTTAATTTTTTAAATTAATTATTTAATTTTATATATCTCTCAAATAATCAAATTTTTATTCATATATTTCTTCTAAATATAATTTTTTAATTCTATTTAATAATATAATATTATAATGTGTATTTAATATTTTTTTTTAAAAATTATAAATACTCATTGATAATATATTAGTATCACGTAAATCTAATTCTTATTTCATTTAAATTATAAAATTATATATATTTAAATTTAATATTTTAATTTATTCTTTTATTTCATTCTTTAATATTTATTATTCTTTATTTTATTTAATAAAAAATACAGTTGATGATAATAAACTTTATTCTTTATCAAATAATACTAATTTTCTGTGTTTTTTATATTCATTAAATATCCATTTTTTTTTAAATTTATTTAAAAAAATATCATATGGAATAATAGTTTTACAATTAACACAATGTTATTCTTAAATTGATGTCAATAAATACTATTTATAACAAATAATACAATTTATATTTTAACAAATATTACATTTATACATTAAATCAATATTTTATGTTTCAAAACAAATATTACAATCCATTTATTATTTATTAATTATTATTTATTTATTAATTATCAATTATAAATTATTAATTATACCTTAATAAATATATATATATATATTTATTATAAACAATACATTTAAATATATATAATATTTCAATTTTTTTTAATTATAATAGTATATAGTTCTACACAATCTATTTTAGAAAAAGAATAATTAAAAAAATTGAAATATTATAATTATAAATAATTCATTATTTACAATTATTAAAAAAAACTTTAAAGTAATATATCAAATGTAATAAATGATTTAATTAACAAAACTTTCTCAAAATACATTAAATTGTGTTTTAGATTATTTAGATTTAAAATCTATATATATTTTAATAAAATAATACATTTATTAAAATAATGATAGAATAATAATTTGTGATATATACAAGATATAATAATATATTCAAAATAATTAGGCAAAAATGTATTATGAATCTTATAAAATATTTTTAGATTCATATAATTTATTATTTTGTAATAATGTGAATAAAATAAATTATTAGTTAAAATAAAAATATTATATAAAAGAAAAATTATATTAATTTAACAAAGAAAAATAATAAAAATAATAATAATTAACTGAATAAGAAAAATATTAGATTTATTATTATGATAATTACATCACTGAATAACAGAATGAAGAAAAAAATGAAATAAAAAAAAGAAAAATATATACAAGTATATATGAAGAAAGAACCGCATTTATCTACAAATCAAAAAATAACATAATTTTAATATAATAAAATAGTAATTTTAAAGTTAAAAAATTAAATTTAGATATTTATGGTTGTGTATACAAAAAAAAATTTGATATTTATAATACTTTAATTAGTATTAATAATGAAATAGAAATAAACATTCCATTATCATAATGTATTCCAATTAAAAGTAAAAAATAAATAATTAAAAAAACTAAATGATTTTATAAAATTTAAAATTTATAAAATTAATATATTTTAATATATTTTAATTAAAATATATTAAAATATATTAATTTTTTAATATTTATAAAATATTATTTAAAAAAAATTGAAAAACAATAAATATACAAAAATATAATATTATTATTTTGTCTATATTACGATATGGACATAAATAAAATAATGGATAATTTTTAAATTTAAAAAATAATTTTTTAAAAAATGTTTAAAAATAATGACATATAATATTAAATACAATAAATTTTTATAGATATTCTTAATTCATTTTATATTACTTATTGTTCATAAAATTTATTTATAGAAAAATTTAAAAAAAAAATTTATTCAACTAAATAATTTTTTTATTATTGTTTAAATTATTAATAAATAAATGATAATTTAATTGAATAAGTAATATAATAATATTAATAATACAAAAAATTTAAATAAAAACATATTATCTATTTTTTTAATAATGATAATTTTTTTAAAAGAGCACAAGAAATTAAAAATAATGAAATAAACAACTATTGTAATGTAAAAATATTTATAAAAAATTATAATAAAATATAATAATTAATTAAAATTAATCGTTTTAATATAAAAAGATTATAACTTTAATAAAGTAAAGAATAATTACTTTATAAATACGATATAATTTATTATCATCTTAATATATTAAATTTATCATCTTTTAATAAAAAATAATATATAGAACCAAAGTTTAAAAGTTATTAATATATGAAAGAGTTGTATTAATAATTAATTAATTAAAATATAATTAATTTAATTCCAACAAATATTGATGAATATATAATTTAAATATTAAATAAAGATTCAATAAATTAAATTAATATTGATAAAAATATATTTATTAATTATTAAATTACAAAGAATGAGAGTTAGTTTGATGAAAGAAATACAAATTATTTTCATCAAAAAATGGTTTGTTAGAATGAGTGTCAACAAGTGGATACAAAATTAAAGAATAAGAGTTAGTTTGACAAAAAAAATATAAAGAAAATTAAAATTTAATATTATAAAAAAAAAAAAATATTATAATTAAAAAATAATTAATAATAATATTAAATTAAATTAAAAAATAATTAATAATAATATAATATAAATAATCAAGAATAATATTATTATGAATATTATGAATAAAATGGATAATTATATATATTATATGGATAATAATATGAAAATGAATAAAATTTGTTTATGTGATTAATATATTTATTATTTATTATTTATATGATTAATTAAAAATTAAAAAATAAAATTGAAATATTTATTATATATAAAATTTTATATATAATAAATAATAAAAAATAAAAAAATAGAAATAATAATATAATATAATAATAATAAATAGCAATGTTTTTACAATAATCAGAAGAAGAATTATAATAAAAATTATTATAATTATAAAAAAAATATATAGATTTAGTTGACAAATATGATAAATATGATAAACAAGACACGAATGAAATAATTAAAATACTTAAAAAATGTGGAATTTTATTATAATATGTAATATTTTAAACAGAATAAATTTGTTTAATAGCAGTTAAAGAAAATGGATATGCATTAAAATATGTTAAAAATTAAAATAAATAAATATGTATTCAAGCTATAAAATAAAATCCATGGTCAATATATATAGTTAAAGAATAAACTGAAGAATTGTGTATATTAGCAGTTTAAAAAAATCCATAATGTATTGGAATGATATTAAATTTAACAATTAATATAATTAATGAAGCAATTAATAAAAATAACTGTTCTGTAATATATTAATATATTATAGATAAAAAAAATGGATTTAATATTTTAAAATAAAATATTAATTTAATATAATATATTAATTATATTAATATTGATAAATATTAATTAATTAATAATGTATTTAGAATTGATATAAAATCATTTATCTCAACAGATTAAACAAATTTATTTATATTATAATATTGTATATCTAATACTAATTATTAAGTATATTATTATGATAAAGAAGATGATTATAATACAAAATATTCTAATGATAATTATAATTATTATGAAAATGAAATAAATAAAATAAATAAAATAAATAAAATCAAATATTCAACATAAATAAATTAATAATTATCAAAAAAAATATCTAATAAAAATAATTAAATAAAATAAATTTAATTTATGTAATAAATAATTCTTAATTCAAATTATAAATTTCTATAATTAATATTTGAAGAATCAAATTATAATTAATTATTTTGAAAAATTAAAATTAATTTATTTATTTTTATAATTAAATAATAAATGATAACTAATAAAATATATAATAATTATTATATATTTTATTTAAATATTAGATAATAAAAAACAAGTTTTTTATCTCACTACGTTTGGCAAATCTGTAGATTTACATTTATTATAGATTAATATATAATATATTAAAAAAATATTAATTGCAATTTTCTAGAATTGCCAAACATAGTAAGACGATTATAGTGCATTAGGACATCAATAGTTAATTTGATGATGGAATACAATGTATAAAATAATATATTTAATTTATAGGTAATTATAAAGATGACTATAAATATTTTTTAGAAAGAATATTTTAAAATATAATTTGTTTAATTTGTTTAATTTGTTTAATTTGTTTAATTTGTTTAATTATTTTTTCTTTATATTTGTTTAATTATTTTTATTATTTTATTATTTTATTTTGTATAATTAAATATATCAAATAATATATTTAATTTATAGGTAGTTAAAAAGATGAATATTCATATTATTAAAAAAGAATATATATTTTATTATATTTATTTTATTATTTTTATTATTTTATTATTTTATTATTTTATTTTGTATAATTATATATATATATAAAATGACAACAAGTATTATTAATTTTGGTGCAGACATTACAGGAAATACAGTAAATGCTTCAGCATTTGTTGGTTCAGGTTCTGGAGTTACAGGAATAAACAGAACAACAGGTTTAACTTCTGATACTCCTAATACAGTTGTTATAAATAATGTAGCTGGTGTATTATCATCAGAAGCACAACTTGCAACTAGTAGAGGAGGTACCGGATTAAATACTAGTGCATTAACTGGTGTTGGTAAAGTTACTGCTGGAACGTGGTCGGTTGCTTCAATAGTAGATACAGATGTTAATGCAATTGCTGCCATAGCAAGAACTAAATTAGCAAATGGAACTAACAATCAGGTTGTAATTAATAGTGGTACAGGAGTATTATCATCAGAAGCACAACTTTCAAATAGTAGAGGAGGAACAGGATTAGATACTAGTGCAATGTCTGGTGTTGGTAAAGTTACTGCTGGAACGTGGTCAGTTGCACCAATATTAGATGCAGATATTTTTCCAAATGCGGCTATAGCAAGAACTAAATTAGCAACTGGTATATTTGATCAAGTTTTAATTAATAGTGGTACTGGTACATTATCATCAGAAGCATATCTTGCAAATAGTAGAGGAGGTACAGGAATAAGTTCTGTTGGATTAACAGGTATTGGTAAAGTTACTGCTGGAGTATGGTCTATAGCTTCAATATTAGATGCAGATGTTAATGCAACTGCAGCTATTGCAAGAACTAAATTAGCAAATGGAACTATTAATCAGGTTGTAATTAATAGTGGTACAGGAGTATTATCATCAGAAGCACAACTTTCAAATAGTAGAGGAGGAACAGGATTAGATACTAGTGCAATGTCTGGTGTTGGTAAAGTTACTGCTGGAACGTGGTCAGTTGCACCAATATTAGATGCAGATATTTTCACAACTGCTGCCATAGCAAGAACTAAATTAGCAAATGGTACATTTAATCAAGTTGTAATTAATAGTGGTACTGGTGCATTATCATCAGAAGCATATCTTGCAAATAGTAGAGGAGGTACAGGAATAAGTTCTGTTGGATTAACAGGTGTTGGTAAAGTTACTGCTGGAGTATGGTCTGTAGCTTCAATATTAGATGCAGATGTTAATGCAACTGCAGCTATTGCAAGAACTAAATTAGCAAATGGAACAGCAAATACTATTGTTGTAAATGATAGTTCTGGTGTTTTATCTAGCTCAACTTTTATAGATGTATCCACAAATGATATAAAAATAAATCCAACTGGAGATATTATATTACAAAAAAATATATATTATGATATTGATAAATTAATTTTTTCACATACTGCTAATGTAAAAACAACATCTGCAACAGTAACAACTATTTATTCAATAGCATTAGCTGCTAATACTGCATATACTTTTACTTATCAAGCAGTCGCACTTAATACAACAGATTCAACATCTGGATCTTTTACTGGTATGGTTAAAGTTCAGCAAAAAACTAGTCTAGAATTTCCTATTATAGGTACTATACTTTCAAAAACAGCATCAGTAGATACAGGAATGTCTTCTTTAAATATTACAACTTTAGGAACAACAACTAGTATATTTGCATTATAGGTTACTGGTATTGCAAGTAAAAATATAAGTTGGAAAATAAATATTGATGCTATTGGTGTACAGTAATTATTAATTTATTTTATTTTCTAACTAAAAAAATTAAAATATCAATTATGTGAAAAAATTATTAAAAATAATAACATAATACATTATTTTCTATAATAAATAAATTTTTTATCAATAATAAAAAATATTAAATTTCATATTGTAATATGAAAAGTTGATATAAAACTATTATATTTGATTATAATTAAATATAATAATTTTATATAATTCTATAGTTGATTGAAATCATGGATTTGAATCTGTTTGAATATTTATTCATATATTTTTAATTAATATATTTCTTCATTTATATCATGATTAATTTTAATATTACAATTTTAACATTATTTTAATCTATTAATATAATTTGAACTAAGAATTCCACATTGACAACAACATTATAAAGTATACTATTCAGATACAATATTATGACAACCATATTTACTACCTTTGTTAATTAAGTGTTATCTAAATTTGTAATAAGATAAATTATTTAAAACAAATTTGATTATTTTTATTTAATTTAATTTTTTTAAAATTTTATTTATATTAGTAGCCACTGCGTTTCAACAAATTTTTTTGAAGGAAAAACTTGTCATTTTTTTATATAATTATTTTTATTAATTAATTTATTTTTTTTGAATCAAAATAAATTAGAATAACATTTATATTATATATATAAATTACAATATGTATGAATTAAATATTTATGTATCAAAAACTTCAAATTTTTATAAAAATATAATAGATAATTTGATATTTAATAAAAAAATTAATATTAAAATAAATTATATAACAAATTTCTATGATTTTGATAAGATAAATTTAATAATAAAAACAATATCAAATTATGAAAAAAATACATTAACAATATTAAAAAAAAAAAAAATATTTATTAATACATTTGTATTATATCAACTATTAGGTTCAAAAAATATATTTACAGATTTTAAATATAATTTTTATCCATATACTTTTTTTATAGATAAAAAAATTAATTATTTATTAATTAAAGATAATATTAATCAATATAAAAATGATATTGAAAATAATAGTTACAGTAATAAAACAAATTTATTTGGAAATAAATGGTGGATAATTAAAAAAAATTTATCTCAACAAGGAAAAGATATTAAAATAGTTTCTGAAAAATAGTTATATAAATTAATTCAAGAAGATAAATATTATCAATCAGATATAATTATTCAAAAATATTTAGAATATCCATTAATATATAAAAATGGAAAAACAGATTTAAGAATACATATTTTAATAATGCCAAAAATATATTTATCAAAAAATAATAAATATAAAATTAAAAAAAATAAATTTAAAATATATTTTTGTAAAAAAATAATTGGTAGATATTGTTTAGAACCATATTATATAGATGAGAATCAAATATTATCAGATGAAAATATAAAAATTCATTTAACAAATTAGTATATACAAGGATATGATGAATCCAAAAATAATAAATTTTATTATAATAAAGGAGATAATGATAATTATTATAATAAAGCAAAATTAATAATAAAAAAATTATTTTCAAGTTTATATAGTTAGAGATTAATTAAGAAATCGATAGATTCATATATATATTCATATAATATATATGGAATAGATTTTTTAATAGATGATAATAAAAATATATATTTAATAGATATAAATAATAATCCAAGTTTATCAATATTTGAAAAAGATATATTAGAATATTTATATAAAATAATATTAACTAAAATAAAATTATATAATTTTCAATAATTTATTATAATTTAAATAAAATATTATTATATCATTAAATGTTAGAAATTGATAAATTACCAGAAGAAATTAAATAGAAAATAATATTTGATAAAAAAATATATGGATTAAATAGAAAATCTGAATTTATAAATTATATTGAAAATAATGATAAATTATTAAAATTAGAAAAAACAATTAGTATTGGTTGTATTGATAAAAAAAGTATATATGATAAATGTCATAAAATTACTATAAATGGATATAATTGTGTTAAATTATCAAAAAAATATAAATTATATAAAATTTATAGTGGTTTTATTACAGAAGCATATCACAATATGTTAATTGAAAATAATATATATTCTAATTATATTTTTTATTCAAAATATCAAGCATATAGTTTAGCAAGATTAATGTTTGGTGGAATATTAAGTTTTAAATTAAATGATGATCTTATATTATTAGATTATTTTGATAGTAATAATTTAGAAAAAATAATTAATAAATTAAAAATAGTTAAACATCATGATTATATAATAAATGATATATAGAATTCAACAGGATATAATGTATCAAAAAATGATCAAATAATCTATTATAATAATAGATTCAAACCAACAAATATATTTTTATATAATAAAATAATTTATCCAAAATATAATATTATACATAAAAATATAATAAATGATGAAAAATTATCACCATTTAAATTATTTCCATTTGATACACCATATTTATATATTCATGAAAAATTAATATTTGAAAATATATTAAATGACATACCTGAAATAAATGGATTAATTAAAAAATAGATGTCTTCTTATATAAGTTTATCAGGAGTATATGATGAAGAACAAATATATATAAAATCATCATTTCAAAAAAAGTATATGAAAATTGATTATGATAATAATTTAACTTGGAATAATTGGAAAATAAAATATAATAATAAAATATATGAAAATATAATAATATTATTATATTTTCAAAATAAAATGCATGGAGAATTTAGTAATAATAAAAATTTTCAAATATTAGAATTTATTATTAAAAATAATAAATTAAATAAATATCAAATAAAATAGCATTCTTTAAATAATAAATTATTATATTTAGATATGTTTAATGGATATAATACAAGTTATATGTCAAATACTTATTCATATATATTAAAAACAATATCTTTTATAAAAAAAATAATAAAATTATCAAAAAATTTAGATATAATATATATAATAAATGATAAATTAAATAATAAATTTAATACAGATTTATTATTTAATAATTTGATTAAATACAAATATAAATATATTATATCATTTAATAATAATAAACTTGTATCAAAAATTGATATAAAACATGAAATTATTGATATAACAATTATAGATAAAATAATAATTAATAAAAAATAGTTATCATATTTTAATTATCCATATTATGACATTAAAAAAAAATTATTAAATATTAATACAAAAGATCAAAGTTTATTAATTTATTATTTAAATAATAAAATTATATTTATTAATTTATTAAATTATATTGATTATTCAATAAAAACATTAAAAAAAAAAACAATAAAAATTATTAATTCAATTTATGATAATATTTATAAAACTAAAATAAACATGATTCTAAAATATAAATCTGATATTATAATATTAGTGATATATGCTAAATTTAATATGAAATCTTCATTTATAAAATTATTATATGATAATAAGTATGAATTATGTAATAAAAAAAAAATATCATATAATAATTTTTATATATTTTGTAGAAATAAATAGTTAACAACTCTATTGATTAATTCAAATTTATATTTAAGTTATTCTGTTATACAAAATTTATATTAATATATTATAATATATATAATGTATGTATATTGTCGTGATAAAAATAATATAATATATAAACAACTAATTTTAATAATGAAAAAAAAAAATATAAAAATAATAAATGTATTATCATATGAAGAAGCAGATATTATTATAAAAAATTTTATATATATAAATAATAAAAAAATATTAAATCAAAAATTTACTATTGGTTATCAATTATTTAATGATAAATTGATATTAGAATATAATTATAATAAAAAATAGAAAAATAATTTTGTTCCATTTTATTTTTATATAAATTTTTCAGAAAATCATATTCAAGATAAAATAAAATATTATATAGATAAATATTATATAAATAAATAGAAAAATAATAATGATTTATATATTTTAAAAAATATATATTCTGAAAAAGGAATTGGAATAATAATAATAAAATTAAAAAATTTATTAAAAATAAATATAAAAAAAATAGAAAAAAATATAAATTTTATAAATTTAAAAGAAATAATGATTAAAAATAAAATAGATATAAATAAATCTTATAAATATATTATACAAAAATATATTGAAAATCCATATTTATATGATAAATGTAAATCAGATATTGCAACACATTTAATAATGATAAAAAAAGAAAATTAGATATATTTTTATTTAAGTAAAAATATAATATTTAGATCTACAATGGAAGAATATGATAATAATAATTTAGCTTTAAATAAACATTTAACAAATCAATATATACATGAAAATATAAATCATTTATTATTATCAAAAATATTTATAAAAAAAGATATAAAAAAAATATATAAAAAAATTATAAAAAAGACATTATTAATGTTAAAATCTGATAAATTTAATCATTATTTAAAAAATTTAATGAATAATAAAAATTTAAATATTTGTAATATATTTAGATTAGATTTTATGTTAACAAATAAATTAAATATATATATATTAGAAATAAATAATAATCCATCATTAGAATATTTTAAAAATGATTTAAAAAAAGCAAATCCAATAATATTTACAATTAAAATATTATATAATATATTTTATAATAATAATGATATTAATAAAAATAATAAAATAATAAAAAAATATAAAATAACAAATTTAAATTTAAAATAAAATAAATCACTAGATACAATGATTGAATAAATAAATAATATATTTTATAAAATTGATTTTTTAGTTTATTTGTTTAATTTTCTAAAAAGATCATTATATTCATAATCAATATCATTCAGATAATTTAGCAATTTTAATTATATCTATACATAAATTAAAAATATGATAAAATATATAATAATTATTATATATTTTATCATATTTTTTTTCCTCCTTTATATTTTTTTGCATAACCATTATCTATCATTTATTAATTAATTTATTATCCATCATAATAAATTTCAACTAAATTTCTACCATATTTATCTTATTTTATAAATTATACTTCAATTATTTTTTTATTGTTATCTAAAATTTATTATATTTCTTTTTTAGAATAATTATTATCTAAAATTATAGTTTAATCAGTTATTTATTAAATTAAATAATTTCTTGCTTTTATTGCATCATTTTTTTATAATTCAATATTTATTTCTGGAGTATCAATATGTGATAATCTACAAATATATTTTTCTAATTTATTATTATTATTTATAATAATTCGACATGTATCTCCATCATGTATTTAAACAACTTTACCAATAAATTTACCAGTAATATAAAAAAGTTATATATCTTTATTTAATATATTTACTAATTATAATTATTCCATAAGTTTATAATAATAATAATTATTATTATTTATTTATATAATAATTATTAATTATATCATAAAATATAATCAAAATATAAAATATAATCTAAATATAAAATATAAAATTTGAGCATATATAACGATTGTGTAAACATAGAGTGATATAAAAACTTGTTTTTTTATTAGGATCTAATTAAAAACATAAATATAACTATTAAAATAAATAAATTAATAATTATATATATAAATATCATAAAAATTTATCAATTACATTTATTCAAAATTCTGTTTTTTTTTTGAAATTTAATTACAATAACAACATTTATTATTTTTTTTCAACCATTAAAACATACATAACATATGTCCAATATATTTATAACACATTTAGCATTATCTTTTTATAAAATAAAAAAAATTGAAAATAAGATATTAAGAATAAAACTATAAAAATCAACAAAATTATATCAATTTAAATTATCAAAAAATCAGAAATATAAATTTAAAATGTAGATGGAATTAAAATTTAAGAAAAATATATGCAAAGAATGTGGATAAAAATTTAATAATGAATTTATGTTTATTAGTCATAAAAAGATAGTTCATAATAAATTTACATAGAATTAAATAGCACTAATATAAAAAAAATAAAAGTATGAAATAATGATACCTACTTCGCGTTGCTCGCTCACTCTTACGAGTTCGACAAAACTGGAGTTTTGTTTTTTAAAAAAATAAATTAAAAAAAATATAAACTAATTAAAACAAAACTCCAGTTTTGTCGAACGTAGTGAGCGAGCATTTATGCGAAGTAAGAAACAAAAAAAGTTCAAAAATTTAATAGAAAATTAATAAGAAATAATATATCATTATCAATTAAAGATTATATGTTGAGATTAAATGAAGAAATATGTAATATAGATTTGAGTTTTTTGGAAACATTTATGAGTGTAATAAAAATAACAGAACCTTGTATATCATATAGATTATTATAAAAATTTAATATATTAGAATTTAAAGATTCATATAATTTTAAAAGAATATTAGATAAAAATAATTTTGAAGAAAATATCGATTTTAATTACCTCAAAGTTGAGGTTAAATAAAAAGGAAGACAATAAATTGAATATTTAATATCACCAAAATGTTTTAAAGCAATCTTAATGAAGTGCACAAATAATAATAAATTTATCAAATATTACTAATTTATGGAAGATTGTATATATTATTATTCATCTTATTAATTATAATATTAATAATAATAATTATAAATGAAAGATATAAAACTAGACAAGTAATCAATAAAAATGGATAAAATAATCAAATAAAATGATTAATAATCATTATAAATAACAAATCTAGAAACATTAGCACAATAATAGATGAATTTATTGACAAATATTGATAAAAACGTAAATGAAATAAAACATTCAATATATGATATAAACTAATTATAAGATGAATATGTTCCAGGAATATATATAATATAATTAGATTAAAATTTATGTAAAATTTTAAGATGTGAAAATAGAAATATTCATTAATCAATATAAAATTTATAATATGAATATAGAAATATGGATGGATAAATATAACGAATAGATTATATAGGAAATAAATAAATAGTAAAACAAATAGTAGAAAATATAAAAGAATAGAATCCAAATAATTATTTAAATCACTAAATATTTAGAATGTCGAGATAATAATTATTTTAATAAATAATGTAATAAATATAAATATAATAAAATTTGGATAGATAATAAATATTTAGAAATAATTGAAAAAGAAATAAAAAATTATTAAAAATATATAATTATGTATTTTTAATAAAATGAAAAAATTAATAAATTATTTACTAATATAATATTTATTAATAAAATGTTGAAAGATAATTCAAAAATAATACAAATAAAAAAATAAATTAAAAAATATACAATAATATTTATATAATTATCTAATCAAAATATCTGCTATGTAGTCGACAAGGTAATGTATAATAATTATTATACACAATGTGATCATAAAATAATGGACATAAAATATAAAAAAAAAGAATTTGAACAAAATAAATTTTTTAATTAAATTATTATTATATACATTATAACAAAAACTATTCTATTTTTTCAGACAAATAAAAAAAAGAATTTGAACAAGATAAATTTTTAAATTAAATTATTATTATATACATTATAACAAAAACTATTCTATTTTTTCAGACAAATAAAAAAATTGAAATTTTAAAGCTATAAAGAATCATTAAAAATAATAATATAATATATATTTTCTATAAAGAATCAACTTTTATGCCACCAAAATCAAGAAAATAAATAAATAGATAAAATTATCTTAAAAATAAAGATAAGAATAATATCAAGAAAAGAAGCAAGAAATCAAAAATCAATATCAAGAAAATAAGGAAGAGAAACAAATTTATTAAAAAGAAAATTATTAAAAAAATAAAGATAAGATCAAAGAGAAATACGAAGAAAACAAACAAGAGAAATTAGATTACTAAAAAGAATAGTATAATAAAGAAAGAGAAATTGATATGTTATAAAATGTAAGAGAAAACATTAAAGAATTAATATAAATTCATGAATAAGATTATTATGAAAATATACAATGTATGGACAAATATTAATGTATTGGTTTATGCGAAGCAGAAACATCAAAAAAGGAAGATTGGTCATATAAGTATGTCAATTTTTTGGAATAATATCGAAAGAGATAAAAACTATTAAAATCAATGATAGCATATAAAAAGGAGAAGAAAATATATAATTCAGATAAAATTAAGATAACATAGAATGTAATGTCAAAATACAAATAATTAATTTCAAAATTAATAATAATTAAAGAAGAATAACAAGATGAGGATGAAGAGTGGAAATATCGAG
>Ga0214919_10002817_pt1 | contig 26887 bp, 32 predicted proteins | sample LL1503_MetaG_FD_177994 | JGI IMG/M metagenome (GOLD analysis project Ga0214919, IMG submission 177994) | Freshwater microbial communities from Lake Lanier, Atlanta, Georgia, United States - LL-1503 | ecosystem: Environmental > Aquatic > Freshwater > Lake | place: USA: Georgia | collected...
TATACAGCAACAATTAATTTGGATAGAGTCATTGATGTAAATTATTATCCTACTATTGAAACTAAATTTTCAAATACAAAACATCGTCCAATTGGTATGGGTATTCAAGGATTAGCTGATGCATTAGTTATGTTAAAAATACCTTTTGATAGTGAAGAAGCAATTAAATTTAATAGTAGATTTATGGAGTCTATATACTATGGTTGTATGAAAGCATCCAAAGATATTGCAAAACAAAGACATGATAAAATGAAAAAACTAATGGAATCGACTATATCTGACTATCCAGTATATTATGATTCTAATTTTGTAATTGCTGATAAAGAATTAAATAGTTTATATCATGAAATGTTACCATCTAAATATGAACTTGAAAGAAAAACTAAATTTTATGGTTCATATTCTAGTTTTGATGGAAGCCCTTTTTCTAAAGGTATCCTTCAATTTGATATGTGGGATATAAAACCTTCTATGTCTGAGAAATGGGATGAATTAAAAAAAGAGATTGCTATTTATGGTGTAAGAAATTCTCAATTAACATCATTAATGCCAACAGCTAGTACAAGTCAAATTTTAGGAAATAATGAATGTTTTGAATTTTTTACAAATAATATTTATACTAGAAGAACACTTGCGGGTGATTTTCCTCTTGTTAATGGTTATCTAGTAGATGATTTAATTGAATTGGGATTATGGTCTACCGATATGAAGGATTTAATTTTATCATATAATGGTTCTATTGCAGAAATTAATGGCATTCCTGAACATATTAAAAAATTATATCCTACAATTTGGGAAATTAAACAAAGTTGGGTTCTTAAAAATGCAGTAGCACGTGGACCTTTTGTTGACCAAACTCAAAGTATGAATATTTTTATGCCTGTACCCGATTATCAAAAATTATTTTCATCTCATTTATGGGCATGGAAAAATGGTCTCAAGACTGGTATTTATTATTTAAGAAGTAAACCAGCACAAGATGCAACCAAATTTACTGTTGACCCAAATATACAACAGAAAATAAATAATGGTGATACTAACATAATATCATCACCATCGCGAGAAAAAAGATTTAAGAAACCAGAAGAAGGACAAGTATGCGATACTTGTTCCGCTTAAAAAATTGATTATTTAATTAATTTAATAATTATACTTAATATAATGCTATCAAATATTATATTAACGTCAATTTATGTCCTTGCTTTACAGGATAATAAATATTTTATTTCTAAACTTTCAAAAGAAAAAGGAGACATGTTAGATTCTTTCATTTCTAATTTAAATAAAACTGAATTACATTCTGTTTTTGGTAATGGTGCTTATTGGATTCAACTTTATCCTATTATTAAAGTTGATAAAATTATTGAAGAAGAGAAAGATGAATATGATGATATAGTCAAATACTATATGGCAAGTTATGGTGCTCATAATGTTAGAGGGGGGAGTTTTACCGATATTGTTTTTAAAGAAGATAGATTTCGTGAATTAGTTAGAGAATTAAATAAAAATTATAGACGGGAACATCTTGAAGGAAGTGAATATGATTTAGAGCAGAAACTAGTTGATGAAAATCAAGAACATGAACTAGTTGAGGAAAATCAAGAACATGAACTAGTTGATGAAAATCAAGAACATGAACTAGTTGAGGAAAATCAAGAACATGAACTAGTTGATGAAAATCAAGAGCAGGAACTAGTTGATGAAAATCAAGAGCAGGAATATATAGAACAAAATTATCAACATGAATATGTAAAACAAAATCATAAACTGGAATATTATGATGATAGTTATAATTATGATGAAATATAATCAGATATAATTTAATCACAATTATTATACAAAATTAATTTAATTCTTCTTTTTTATTTTGATTTATTATTAAAAAAAAAATAGAAATATTAGAAAAATTTGAATAAATTTTAGTTTAAAAATAATAAAATTCTGTATTTCAATAATAAAATGGCAGTTATATGTATTTTTAAATTAAAAGGTCAAAAATATTTTGTTTTAAGATTAGATAGTATGAATCTAAAATATATAAATAATTTTATTTTTAAAGAAGATAGTCATGAATTATATGAATTTTTACCTAAACATATTCTAGAAAATGCTTGGTTAAAAAAATATCCTATTTATAGCATAGAATTAATAGAATATTCTGAAACAAAATCTGATGAAGATGAAATTACTATAAAATTAATGAAACAACATGGTATTGATAATGTACGTGGAGGTAGTTATAGTGATTTAAATTTAGCTAATGATATAATTATTCAAATACAAAATTTATAATATAGTATAATGGCTAGTATTTTTTCTAATATATTTTCAAATAAAGATATAGAATATTTAACTCAACTTCCAGAAGTAATTGCTGCCAAAGCAAAACTGGATAATTATATCTCTTCTGGAAAAGTATATTTTACTATTTCCCTAACTGAAACTATTAAAGAAGCATTAACAACCCGTTTTGGTTTAGATTTTTCAAATGTAACTAAAATACCAATGAGATGGATTAAGGGTGATACCGCACCACACGTAGATTCTGGTGCTACAAAATTTGAAAATACATATTTAGTATATCTTAATGATAATTCAGGTGAATTTATTATTGAAAATGAACACTATCCTATTATTACAAATACTGGATTTGTTTTTAATGAAGGTCTCACACATAAAACATATAATACTGGTTTAGAACCTCGTCTTTTAGTCGGTCCAATGAATGAGTTTGTTGAAATCGTTGGAATAACTCCAATAACTTATTTTGCAACACAAACAGATGCTCTAACTCAATTAAATAACTTAGCATATAGTATTTCTTATATAGTTGGTAATATAGATAGTGGTTCAATTGGGTCTTATACAAGTTGGAGAATTGCTTCCAACAGTACTGGTTCATCTTTACAAAATATAGTGTATCAAAATGGAAGTGAATTAAATAATGATGGTTCATACTTTTTATATCCAGCTAATCCATGCTTTTTAGAAGGTACAAAAGTTTTATGTCAAATAGATGGTGCAGATAAATATATTCCTATTGAAACGATTACCACTGATACTCTTGTTAAAACAAGTCTTAATGGATACAAGAAAATAGAATTAATTGCTAAAGGTAATATTTATAATCCACCAACAAATGAACGTATAGAAAATCGTTTATATAAATGTTCACCTAATAATTATCCTGAACTCAAATATGATTTATATATTACTGGCGATCACTCTATTCTTGTAGATTCATTAACAGTTATACAAAAAGAAAAGACAATTAAACAATTAGGTAAAATTTTTGTAACAGATAAGAAATATAGATTAACTGCATATGTAGATGACCGTGCAGAACCTTGGAATTCAAAAGGAACATACTCAATATGGCATATTGCACTAGAACATACAAATGCTAGAATGAATTATGGTATATATGTAAATGGAGGATTACTTGTTGAAACTTGTTGTATAAATACTTTAAAAAATAAGTCAAATATGACAAATTAATATTAAAAAAATTGAAAAATTTTTTATTAAGTAAATATATACATAGATTTTATGGCAACGCATCAAAAGAAACATACTCAAATTAAAGGTCTAGTTGAGCTAGTTCGAATTACTAAAAACACTCAGTATTACGCAACAGTTAAGACAGCTATGGGAGATTGTCGTTTTATTGTAAATCTTCTAAATGGTGATGAAAAAATGGTAACTCTTCCAGGACGTCTAAAAGGAAAAAATCAATATAAAATGCTTAATGCTGGTGATTTTATTATGATTGAAAAAGATAGTATTAGTAATAATCTTAAACCAACTTATTATGTTCTTGTGAAATATACTCGTGACCAAAAAAATCAATTAAAAAAAATGGGTGAAATTGTAGATAGTTCATCTGATTTAGTAAATGACATTTTTGAACAAAAAGAAGAAAAAGAAGATGAAGAATTTAATGTTGATGATATATAAAAAACTAAAAATTAATTATTTCTTTATTTTATTTTTATATTCAAAATATTCTTCAGCATAATTTATAATTTTACTTTCGTCTTCTTTATTTATATATAGATTTGAAATATTTTTTTCAGGTATGCATTCTCCTTCTGAGCATATTTTTTTAACAATATTTAATTTTGAATCAAATAATTTATTAGAAAAATTTCTAATGAATTCAGTTAATGTATCATCTGAACGTAAAAGTTTTTCAATAGTTTTTTCATTTAATATTTTAGAATCAACTGATGAATTTCTTAATCTATGTTCGACATACCAGATACACCAACCTAAACAAAATCCACCAAAATCTCCTGATTTTAAACTTTCATTACCTTCATATGATAAAGATTGATAACTTGGTTTTGTTAAAAAATCGCATGGTCTTAAATATTTAAAACCTGTATTCCATGTTAACTCTTCTTCTAAATAATCATCTAATATGTTATTTATACCATCATCACCATAAGGTTCAAATCTTTCAATAGTTAAATTATTAAAATCATATAATAATATATTTGCGTGTTTTAAATCACCTTCTAATGTAAGAGATAAAAATAATAAACCAAAATCATGAGATTTTTCTCTTCTAACACTATTTATTAAACTATTTAATTTTAAATTAATATCTAATGTACCATCACTTTCAATATAATTTATAACAAATGGAAAATCATTTCTAGCTTGAACTGCTTCATAAATTTTAGGTATATATAAATTTTTATATTTTTTATCTAAATAAATAAAATAAATAAGTATATCAAGCATAGTTGCTGTAAATTTTGTATAATGTTGATATTTATTTATTTCTATATCTACATCTAAATTAGGAATGAATTTTTTAGATTTTTTTAATAAAATTGACCATTTTGGATTAGTAATTAAATCAAATATTGATTTTCCTTGTCTATTTTTTAAATCTGTATCTAAAACTCTATTTTTAATATATTTTTTATAAGTATCAAATGGTTTTTCTATTAAATAAAACAAACTATTTTCTTTTCCATATGTAACTTTATTCCAAGCACTATCTGGACTATTTTTCAAAATCCAATCAGTAATTTTTTGAAATATAGGAGATGTATTTTTACAAGCCAATAAAGCAATAGTAACATATGAAAAACCTAATTTATTAATAAAATTAAAATCCAAATTAATATTTGACCATATTAATTCTAATATTTTTTCTAAATTTTTATTAGTTTGAAAACATAATTTAGTATATAAATATGAAAATGGTGTAATAAAATCAGTAACTGGTTTTACAATATATTCTAAATCTAATTTTCTTTTAATAAAATATTCAATTAATTTAATATCTTCCATATTTATTAATGTAATTATTAATCCTATGTTTTCATAATCTTTCAAATTAATTTCTTTTTCTGAATATTTATCAAATATACTTTTTTTTTCAACATCAGTTAATTTATCATTTATTATTACAGATTTTAAAATGTAATACAATGGTAATTTTTTAGTTGATTCTTGTTTTAAAAACCATTCTAAATCATCTTTTCCTAAAATTGTTATAAAATAACAAAAAAATTCAATACTTTTATCATTTTTAAATTTAAATAAATAATACCAATCAATTTTATCAAATTCTTTCATTATCGGAATCAATTTTAATGGATTTTCTAAATAATTTATAAAATGTAAACCTTCATTATTATGATTTTGTGCATAATCAGGATAAGTTCTTAATAAATATTTAAAAATACGCATATTATCATATTTTGCTGCTAACATGAATCCATCTAAACCATCTTCATTTAATTTATATATTGGATGTGTCTGCATTTTTAATAAATCAAATTTATCTAAAATAATTAAATAATGAAATAAATAATTATCATAAAATATTGGTTTTTCAGGATTATATTCATCCAAGTCTTTTTTTGTTTTAATATTAATAATTTTTTCTAGATTAAATTTCATAATTATTTTAAGTTAGATAAAAATCTTATTTTTATATAAACAAGAAAAATTGATATTTATTAATTTTATTATGTAAATTAACATATAATGGACAGCCAACCTGATACAAATATATCTTATGGTATATGTAAATTTAAGAATATTAATGGCATTACTTGTTATATGAATTCAATTTTACATATTTTACAACAAATTCCAATTTTCGCTGATTATTTTTTTACTGGACAATTTGCAAATATTTTAAAAGAGAAATATAATAATGATGAAGATTCTATAAAAAACACAGTTAGTTATGAATTATATAAATTATTAAAAGTTAGTATGACTCGTGATGATGCAACAATTACACCGACATCTTTCAAAAGAATAATAGGAGAGAAAGATGATACATGGAATGAACATAATCATCAAGATTCTCAACAATTTCTAAATTTTCTAATTTCAAAATTAGAAGAAGAAATTGGAGTTAATGTAAATTTTATTCCGGGAAATTATTCATTATCTTCAAATGAAAATATTTCTAGTTTACCTTTACTTGCTGGTTATGCATGGAGTCAACATCAATCGAAAGAATATTCTCCCTTAAAAGAAATGTTTGATGGAATGACTTTAATAGCAAATAAATGTAGTTGTTGTTCAAATATATCAAATAATTTTGAACCTTTTAATACCCTTCAAGTATCTATTCCTATGAAAGATCCAAGTAAAGAAATGCTTAAAGAATTTACAATTGAAGATTGTTTGGATCATATGATTAAAGAAGAACAATTTGATAAAAATAATTTATATGATTGCCAATTATGTGGATTAAAAAATAAAGCATTTACATCTCGTCAATTGTGGAGAACTCCAAAAGTTTTAATTATTCATATTAAAAGATTTCTAGTTGATAACTTTGGAAATAGAACTAAGAAATTAATTAATAATATAAAATATCCAATATATGATTTGGACATTTCAAAATATATTAATGATGAAAGTCCTTATAAAAATAAATCAAAATATAATTTACTTGGTGTGAATCTTCATCAAGAATTTGGTTTCTTTGGAACTAACTCTGGGCATTATACTTCTATAGTAAAAAATAGATTTGATAATAACTGGTGTCTATTTAATGATAGTAATGATTTAATAAAAGCTACTAAAAAAGAAGATTTACAGCATAGAAATGCATATATGCTTTTCTATTATAGAAATAATTAATTTATTATTCAATAATTAAAATGAAATAATTTTTAATTTGATGTATCTGATAATTAAATTTATTAAATTCATTTAAATTATAATTAAATGGTAACTTCCATATAATTATTTTATTATTACTTTTTAATAATTTCGTAATTTCTTTTAAACTAGTATTATTAATACCAAAATGAGTTGTTTTTTCATATTTATAATTAGGACCTCCCCATGGAGGATCCAAAAAAATCAAATCATAATCCATATTAATAAAATTCATAAAATTTCCATATAATAATACATTATTTAATTTATGTGCTTTTATATTCTCTTTTAACATTTCAAAACGTTCCAAATTCATTTCTATAGAAATTACATTTGTAAAATTTTTTCCAAATGATATTGAATTACCTCCAATACCACTTGTTGCATCCATTATTTTAATATTGCCATATTTATCTTTTATAATATGACTTAATTTATCCGCATCTTCTTTATGTGACAATGAATATAATCCTTCATTATCAGATTTTAGATTTTGATAATCTATGTCCATTTCTATAAATAATCAAATCCTTCTTAAATAGTTTTTCTTATAAAAATACAAAAATAATATCACTAATAAAAATCCACATAATCTAAATGATTTATGATAACTGTATAAAATAAATGACATTATTGATGCAAATAAATAAATTTTGGAATCATATAACAAATCTTCATTATTATTTGTACTAAATAAAATTACTAAAAACATAACAGATAATAAAAAGGATAAAAATATATATGCATAATCTATTTTTTCTTTTTTAGGTCTCATTAAATATACGTATAAAAAAAATGAAATTAATATAAATTATTTAACTAAGTATTAATATTATAAATGTCAAATGAGAATATTATTAATGAATTTGAAAAATTAATAGCTTTTATTAAAAATGAGAGTGATGAATTTAAGAAAGCCAAAGAAGTAAAGAAAGTAACTGCAAATAATTTTAGATTAAGACAATTAAATAATGTTCTAACCATTCTTAAAAAATATCCTGAAAAAATTACTACAAAAAATTATATGGAACTGAAAGAGATAGATGGTATTGGTTCAGGAACTATAGATCGTGTTAAAGAAATATTAGAAACTGGTAAATTAGCTGAATTAGCTAACTTTACTAAAACTGACCAAGGAAAAGAAAAAATATTAGAAGAATTAGAATCAATAGTTGGTATAGGTCGTGCTAAATCAGTAGAATTATATGACCAAGGAATTACTTCTATTAAAATGTTAAAAGATAGAATAAAGAAAAAAACTATAGAAGTTAATGAAAAAGTAGAACTTGGATTAAAATATTATGGATTATACGAAACAAATATTCCTAGAGCAGAAATAGATAAAGTATATAAAATTTTAACAAAGATAATTGATAAAATGAATAAAGAAAACAAATTAGATGATTCTAATAAATATGTATTTGAAATTTGTGGTTCTTATAGAAGAGAAAGACAAACTTCTGGTGATATTGATGTTTTAGTTTCTAGATTAGGAACTAAAGATAATAGCAGTGATACTACACCACATTTAGAAAAATTTATTAATAAATTAAAGTTACCAATTAAAAGTAATGGAGATAAACCTTTATTAGTAGACGATATAACAGATAAAAATTTTGAAACTAAATATATGGGATTCGCTAAATATAAAGAAAACCCGATTAGAAGAATTGATGTAAGATATGTTCCATTTGAATCTTTTTATTCTGCATTATTATATTTTACTGGGTCTGCTGATTTAAATAAAAAGATGCGAATGATTGCTAAAAATATGGATTTGAAATTATCAGAATATGGATTATTTAAAGCCGATGGTACTAAATTAAAAATTAAAAGTGAAGAAGACTTTTTTAAACATTTAGGATTAGAGTATATTGAACCAAAGTTTAGATAGTTTATTTATAAATCTATATCTGAATCTGAAGTATTATCCTCTTCTTTTTTATTATTAATAATATGTGATATTTTTGGTAAAATTGTACTTATTACTTCTCTATTATTATACAAAATTAATTTTATTTCATCTTTTTTAAGATCTTTTAAACAATCTTCATCATCTTTCATTCTAGATATAAATTTTTTTATTCTTTTTGCTTTTTCTGGATCTAATTTTAATTGTAATTTATCATAAAATTTTTCAATATCGTACATTCTAGAATCTAATAAATCATTTAATAATTCGTTTTTATTAACAGCTATAAAATTATTTTGTTTTTCATCATACATATAACCGATAGTATTTTGAAGATTTGTTATATACACATTCATACACTTTTTATATTTTCCTGATGTATGAACAAGTTTTACTAAGTCATTTATACCCATTACTTGTCTATTTAATATACTCATCTTCTCATCTACAGATAACATTTTACTTAGATCTTCTTTGCCTAGTTGAACTATATTTATTGTATTATTATTTATAGTACCATTATTAGTATTATTATTTAATTGATTATTTATTTTTTGAAGGGTCTTTGGATGAATTTTTAAAGATTTTTGTAATTGAGTTTTTAAATTTTCTAATTCTTTTTTATATTCTAACATTTCTTTTTTCATTTCTAAATTTTCTTTTAGTACTAAATCTATTTTTTCATTATTAATTCCTTTACATATTTTATTATGTTTCCATAAACCTTGACGATATTTATATTCTTTTTTACAAATAATACATTTATTTTCTATATTTTTAGGAGACATTGGGATGACAGCAGCCTCTATTTTTGAAGACATTTTTATGTGAAATTTCTTGTTGTGATTCCATAAAGATTTATATGATACATACTCTTTATTACATATTTTACAATTATATTCCATGTACTTTTTTAATGTATATATATAAATTATATTTTTATTCTTAAATGATTTTTTTAATATACATTAAATGGATATCCATTTTTCTTGCGAGAGAGAGAAACCTGAAAAAAATTTTCTTAATAAAAAAAAGTATCTTATCATAGAAAAATATAATGTAATAAAAAATATTTTTTTATTTTTATTTATAAAAAAAACATGTATCATCGAACTTTTATTTTAAAGCGAGGACTATTTTAAATGACACGATTAAAATATTCTAAAATATAATAATTACATATAATTTATATCAATATATCTACCATAATTATCACTATATTTTGGACCAGGTTGCATTTTGAAATACAATGAACTATTAAATTTTGTTTTATCGCCATGCTCTTTATTTAAGTTATATGGTTCTAATATTAATTTATAATTATCTCTTGTTATATTTGAAATCCAATATTCTTGATTTTCTGTTACCGTAATCCATTTATCTCCTTCTTTTTGATATTTTTGAGGAGTTTTTATAATTGTAACAATATTGTAATCCTGTGTATAATATTTAATAAACCATAATAATATATTTTCTTTTATCGGATGATGACCTAATACAACCTTATAAACTATATTAGTATCTTTAGTAAAAAATACCATTAATAAAGCAGTACATCCTCCTAACCCATAGGTCATCATTGGTTTAAATTTAGGAGATATAATAGATTCATTAACCTCATACATACTAGAAGTATTACATCTATCTCTATGTTCGGGACTTGTCACTAAATATAAACAAGCTTGACATATTAATGTTCCACCATATTGAATTTTTAAATTTAAATATTTTTTTTTATATTTTAAATATTTTTCTTGAATCGACATTAATATATATATATATTAATTTTAATTGTGTCATTTAAAATAGTCCCCGCTTTAAACAAAAAACCTGATATTACTATAAATCCCCTCGTAAGTAACCTGATATTCCTTTAGCTTCTCCAAATCATATCGTGTACTAAAATGAATTAGTACAAACATTGTAGAATGATGAGCAAGAAAAACAGGCTCTAAGTCAGTAATATGAAGATGTTTCTTTTCGCGTGCTTCACCAATATCATCAGGATGAAGAAAAGTCGACTCAATAATTACAATTGGAAACTTTGCAAATGGAATAGTTGGAAGAGCACCGATTCCAGTATCACCACAAAATAGACACATCGGAAAAGCCATCTCAAATGTAATCTTGTATGTCTTTTTCTTTTCAATCAGCTCGTTTGTAGTTAGTCCCTCAAATTCAGGCTTCAGCTTATCTCGAATCTCACTAATTCCAAATCCAATGGATTCTACTTTATGATCCATTGCAAATGGTTCTAGCTCAATCGTCTTTCCCTGAATCTCAAAACGCTTCTTATCAACTAGCGCACAAGGTTCCCACTTGTTATACTTTGAATTACAACCACGATTCATGCTCATCATAGAGTTAATGTAATTTGAAATATGATGAATTAAGTTTGGTGTTGAAACAACTGGAACCTTAAATTTTCGAGAGTTACCAATAAGAATATTGTAAAGTTCACCAACATGATCTGTGTGACCGTGAGTAACCAGAACCATATTTGGTTCATATTGATTACAAACACCTGCATCAAGACAAATTTTTAGGGGTAGTAGAATTAATCCGGTTTTAAAACTAGCACGAGAGTAACCAACAATTTTGTTGTCTGTAGTACCAATATCAAGTATTTTTTGCCATCCATTATAGAATTCCATAATATTCATTAATTTTATTTTAAGATATATTATTTCAATTTTTATTATAGCAATGCAATAAAAATTGAAATTTAATATTATTAATAATATTAATATTATGTATGACCAATAACACCATAATTATTGATAATAACTACAATAGTGAATATATTAATCAAATAATCAATACTCAAGATATTATTGTAAAAAAGTTTATTGATTTCTTAAATGATAAAGAACATAAAATAGATATGAGGGACTTTATTCTGGCAGAGATTGATTATTATCTATGGATTACATATCCATATAATGGTAATTATGTTAATTATGTCGATAATATTATGCATTATAGAAATATTATTTTTGATAATGATGATTTAGATAAAATGAATAATTTCTTAAATGAAATTAGTCATTTGAATAGAAATGAAATAAAAAATATTTTTAATAATATTAATTTCCTTTACAGATAAGTTTAATATTATAATTAGTTTTTGAGTTTCTCAATTTATTTTTTTAATCTTAAGACTTAAATTAGCTAAGTTTAAGATATTACTTTCAAATGGATTACCACCTTTTAATGAGAATTGATTAGGCACTCCTGTATTTTCTTGAGAACTATTTAAAGCTATAGGTTGATTAGATAACGAAGCTAATCTATTTATATTACCTGTCATTTGAGAAGATGAGGGTAAGTTATTTGGCATACCCATACTTTGATAAGCTTGAGGTGTTTGAACAGGAGCAATTTGTTGTAACATTAAAGGATCATAGTTCATTGGAGAAACCATTTGAGACATTTGAGACATTTGACCCATTTGACCCATTTGCCCCATTTGCCCCATTTGAGCCATTTGAGCCATTTGCATCATTTGTTGATTTTGAAAGTGGTCTGATAATTCACCTTCATATTGTATTAAACCTTTATTGTTAGTATTACCTGAAAAACTTTTTACTCCAACAACGTTTTCTGTTTCTGAATCAAGTATTTGCTTCATTTCTTCCGTAGTATTACTATCTTTTTTAGATTTTTTAGATTTTTTAGATTTATTTTTAGATTTATTATTATAAGTACTATTTTTTAAAGTTCTTGTATTTTCCTTTCCCATTATATATAGTTATAAAGATTTTTTATAAACTATATTTTTTTTAATTTTAAACTAAATTATTTTTATAAAAATTATTTCTTATTTTTTTTTGCCACAGACTCAATTTCTTTTAATTTTTTAGTTAATTTTTCATTTTGTTTTTGTTGTTCTTCTAATAATGAAGTCATATAATCATTTTTTTCTTTTAATTTTTTATATTTTTCAATAACGTGTTGTTGTTCTTTATTTTTATCTTCTACTTCAGTTTCAGCTGTTTGTAAAATCTCTTTACTGTTCATTTTAGCCCAAAATTCATTGGAACTATTATTTTGAACAGACCAAGAAATACTACCATTGCTTAAAATTACATATTTATATTCATCTCCAAATTTAGTTAAAAAACCACCTAATCTAAATACATTTGCTTTTGTTTCTTTATCTTTAGTAAAATATCTTACGTGTGTTCCAATAATAACTTTTCTAATATCAGTAACTTTTTTATATTCTTTTAATTTTTCTTTTATATCATCACTAGACATACTATCTTGAAAAGTTTTTTTTGGTCTAACATAATCAGTTTTCTTAGATAATCTTGTTGTCTTATTAAACATTTGTGGGTCCATTATAATATTATATATTTATATTTCTAAATATATTATATTTTTTTAATTTTTTTTATTATATCTTGTAAATAAATCATTTAATTTAGTATCTCTACTATCTTCTACAGTATATTGTTCCACTTCATCTTTAGAAACAAATTTACTTAACATATTTTTAAATGCATCTGTTTTATCATCATTAATATAAGAATTATAATGCATTCTATAAAAGATATAATTATAATTAAAATATATTTTCCAAATATAATTTTTTTTTGGAATGCTTAATAGACCATATAATTTTTTATTATTATCTATTCCGATTTTTACTAATATTCCACCAGCTTTTAATTCTTCATTTGATAATGCTATAACTCTAATTACGCCACCTAAAGCCAATTTTTGAAATTCATCTTTAGTATGAATATATTTAAAATCAAGTAAATCATCAGAATATTTTTTTTTCCATTCTTTATATTTTACTAAACCATCTGCTTTTGGGTCATAATTTTCTAAAAGTTTATTTAAACTTTCTTTATCTTTACTATTCATTTTAATATATATTATATTTTAATCTTTAAGTTTTAACAAATTAATTTAAAGATAATAATTTTATTATTTATAAGTTATGACAGATATTATATCAGAACCTTTTCAAACAAGTTGGTATAAAAAACATTTTAATGTTAATAATAAAATGATTATAGATAAAACAGAGTTTACTAAATTAGTAAATATTTTAAAAACTCAAAGTAATCAAAATGTAGTTCAAGTTAAAATTGCTTTAATTGAAACTGAATATCTTCAAAAATTAACAGAAATAGAGAATTTATGTAATAATAATGAAGAAATAGAACAATTAACTAAAATGAATAGTTTGAAAATTCTTCAAAAAGAATTAGAAATAATTAAATTATTAACAAAATATTCACTTCAAAATAATCAATTAAATTATAATTTTTTTATGAATGCATTAACGTTATTATTATCATTAAGTGAAACTTTAAGAATTAGATTAAATCAATCAGAAATAAAAATAGAAAATAAAATATATAATGATGATAATATTTCAAGATGTTCTTATAAATTTTGTAATTATAAAGACTCTTGTAATTATAATTATAATAAAGCTAAAAATTTAATATGTTATCAAGATCATTATGTTCACAATATGGTATCTGGTGATTTAAAAGTTTTATTAGAATATATTAAACAAAAGTATGGAGAAATTAAAATAGTATCACATAATAAAGAAATTTTAAAAACAATTAATACATTATCATTTGTAATAAATCATATGGAAAATGAATTAAAAGCAAAATGTATGTATTTATTGGAAAATGAAATAGAAAGTTTTCATTTTGTAAAAAGTAAACAATAAATTAAAAAAATTGTTTAAAAAATATTTAAAACAATAAATATATATTAATATATGTCTATTGCATTAAAAAGAATAAATAAAGAATTAGATAATATTAAAAAAGAACCAATAGAAGGTTTTATTTTAACTGATACTGAAAGTTTATGGATTTGGAAAGGTATATTATATGGTCCATCAGATTCTCCTTATGAAAAAGGAGAATTTCCTATTCAAATAACTTTTGAAGAAGATTATCCAATTAAAGCTCCCTCTGTAAAATTTTTAAAACCAATTTTTCATCCTAATATTTATAGAGATGGGAAAATTTGTATTGATATTTTACAGCCTCATGAATGGTCTCCATCTCAAACTATTAGAACAATTATGTTATCATTAAGGTCATTATTTATGGATCCTAATCCTGCTTCTCCTGCTAATGCGGATGCTGCTAAAATTTACCTATCCGATAGAAAATTATTTGATACAACTGTTAGAAATAGTATAAAATAAAAATTAATTTAATAAAAATAATCTAATTTATATTATATGAGTTTTAATATAAAATTAAAAAATGTTGACTTTAGTTGCGCTCCTATGATAGTTGAAGGTTTTAATGGTAAAAATGAAGTAATTGCATATAATTGTAATAAGAAAGGAAAAGTTATTGAAAAATTTGAAACAAGTGGTAACAAAGAAAAAAGTTCTGATAACAAAGAAAAAAGTTCTGATAACAAAGAAAAAAGTTCTGGTAACAAAGAAATTATTTTTAGTAATAAAGTAGATAGTTCTGGTAATAAAGTAGATAGTTCTGGTAATAAAGTAGATAGTTCTGGTAATAAAGTAAGTATACCAAATTGTCCTACTGGACAAAAGTATGACCAGAAAACTAATAAATGTGTATGTCCTACTGGGCAAAATTATGACCAGAAAACGAATAAATGCGCCTGTCCTTTAGGCAGTACTTTTAATCCTGTTACTCAATTATGTATTTCAAATGTAATTTGTCCTATTGGATTTACTTCAACTCCTAATGATTCTTTAAAAAATTATTGTGTAAGATTAGTTAATGGAATCTGTCCTAAAGGTTCTATTTTTCAAGATAATAAATGTATTTATAAAACATAAAAAATAATCTAATAAATATTATGAGTTTTAATGTAAAATTAAAAAACGTAGAATTTAGTTGTGCTCCTATGTTAGTTGAAGGTTTTAATGGTAAAAATGAAGTAATTGCATACAAGTGTGATAAAAAAGAAAAAGTTGTAGAAAAATTTGCTTCAAAATGTCCAGCTAATAAGGTCTCTGATTTTTTTCAAATGTCTTGTATAGATTGTCCCTCTGGCCAAGTACCTAATTCCGATCAAACGCTTTGTAATTGTCAAAAATAATCAAACAAAAACTTTTGATGGTAAATGTGTAAATACTCCAAAATGTTCATCTACTCAAATATATAGTTTAGATGGTGCATCTTGTGTAGATTGTACAGGTGGCAAAGTATCTAATTCCAATAAAACTATTTGCGAAATTGATTCTTCAAAAAAATAATATTAAAAAATTGTGTTATAAATATATTTATTAAAAAATATACTTATAATGGAAGCCGCTTATTTAAATTTAGTTAATAAAATTATATTAACTGGTGAAGAAAGAGAAACTAGAAATAGTATTACCAAATCTATTTTTGGAGAAAAGTTAGAATTTAATATTTCAGAATCTATTCCTTTTTTAACAACAAAAAAACTAGCATGGAAAACTGTTATTAAGGAATTACTATGGTTTTTATCTGGTTCAACAGATAACAAAAAATTAACTGACCAAAATGTTAAAGTTTGGAATGGTAATGCATCACGTGAATATATGGATAGTATTGGATTTACTGAAAGAGAGGTAGATGATATGGGACCAATTTATGGTTTTCAATGGTTACATTTTAATGCTGATTATAAAGACCATAAAACTAATTATAATAATCAAGGTATCAATCAAATTGAATCAATATTGTTTCAATTAAAAAATGACCCAATGTCTAGAAGAATAATTTTATCTGCTTGGAATCCATCACAACTTCATATGATGAATTTACCACCTTGTCATATGATGGCTCAATTTTATGTTTCAAAAAATCGAGAATTATCTTGTCAAATGTATCAACGCTCTGCCGATGTTGGATTAGGATTACCTTTTAATATTGCCAGTTACGCTGTATTAACATATATAATTGCAAAGTTAACAAATATGAAACCAAAAAAATTAATAATTATTATAGGTGATGCACATATTTATAATAATCATGAGGAAAGTTTAAAGAAACAAGTAGAAAGAAAACCATTTGATTTTCCTAAATTAATAATTAATCCAAATAAAGAATATAATAAAATAGAAGATTTTACTATTGATGATTTTATTCTTGATAATTATATTTATCATGAAAGTATTGTAATGGATATGATTGCTTAAAAATAATTGATAATTAATTCATTTAAATACTATTTTTAATTATAAGTAAATGAGTTTAAATTATATTGGTTCAAAAAAAACATTGATTGAATTTTTAGAAATACCAATAAAAAAAATTATATCAAATGATGATAAAACATATACACTATTAGATGGTTTTGCAGGTACAGGAATTGTTGGAATGTATTTTAAAAATAAATACAATAATTTAAAAGTAATAGCAAATGATTTAGAATATTATAGTTATATTGTAAATTACAGTCAATTATGTGTACCATATTCAAATAAATTAAAAGATTTATTTAATAAAATAAATGAAGAAATTAAAAAACCAATTGTACTCAAAGATGATTTTAAATTAATTACTAATAATTATAGTTTGAAAGGAGAAGAAAAAAGAATGTTTTGGACAGAACAAAATGCAAACATATGTGATTATATAATGTATTATATTAAAAATGAAGATATTACTGAAGATGAATATAAATTTTTATTAGGAAGTTTATTATGTAGTATGGATAAAGTAGCAAATACAGCAAGTGTTTATGGTGCATTTTTAAAGAAATTTAAAACAACAGCAAGTATCAAAATGGAATTAAAACCAATTCACACAAATCATCTTGATAATTCAGGTGAAGTTTATAATGTTGATATTAATAGTACAACTATTTTAGATAAAACATATGATATAGTTTATTTGGACCCTCCTTACAATGAAAGACAATATAGTAGTAATTATCATCCTTTAAATTATATTGCTCAATATAGTAATAAATTAGAATTATATGGAAAAACAGGATTAATTAAAGATTATAATAAATCAAAATATTGTCAAAAATCAAATGCATTTGAAATGTTGAGTAATTTAATAACTAATCTTAAAACAAAACATATATTATTATCTTATAATAATGAAGGTATTATGGATATTGAACAAATTAAATTATTATTACTAAAACAAGGAAAAGTGATATTATATAAGAAAGTTTATAAAAAATTTAAATCAAATACAACACAAGAAGATAAAAATGTATTTGAATTATTATTTCATTGTGAAAAAGGTAAAGAAACAAAAAAAATTAAGGAAATAATAGTTGAATAAATTAAAAATTAATAATTTCAAAATTATCTGAAAATATTTCTATTAATTTTTCAAAATACCAACGAAATACCATATTTTTTCTTTTAGTATGAAACTGAATTTCAGCAATAGAAATAAATTCATCATTTGATTTTATTTTTAATGTGCAACTATTTTTCCAATCTTTAGCTTCTTTTGTAAAATTAAAGACAATATCTTTCCATTCAATATCTTTCTTTTTTGTTATAAGTTTAATTATATCTTTCATTTTATTATAATAAATAATTTTACAATCAAAAGTATCTTTTTCACATCTTGCTAAAAGTATTTTAGGATTTTTTTGTATCCATTCTTTCAAATAAGGTATTGTTTTTTCTCCAAGTTCAAAAATACTACAAAATTTACTTATTGATGGTTGACCAATATCTTGAGGTGCTACTTTACCAAATTTTTTTGTTGTTTTGGCACTTAAATAAGTGTCTTTAAGTTTATCACAAGTAAAATCATAGCGACCTCCTTTTTCTGCAGTATGTATTAACGAAGGAAAATAATCTTTCAATTTCATCAGACGTAATTTTAATTTATTTGGTTCAACTAAACCATATTTATATGGTCCAATATAATCTGTATCATATACAAGACAAATAGCTTTTTCAAAAATTTTTCCTAAATCTTCAGTTAGGAGAATTGGTTCTTCTTTTTTATCAATATTTAATTGATTAACTAACTTAATAATTTCATCCATATAATTAAATTATTAATGTATAATAAAAAAAATTCAATATTTATTCTTTAACAAATTCGTTTTTAATGTGCTTTGTATTATAAAAATATGATTTACCATCTTTCTTAAATGAATGTTCTTTATAAGGATCATGAGAAGGACCTGCTCGTAAATAACCTTCATATATTCCTAAACCTTTATAATTTGCACCTATTGTAAGCTTCCATTCATTTTCTCCTAAATCGGGTTCTAATTTAATTTCTTGTATTTTAATTGGTTCACTAGATTTTATTAGTTCAGAACAATTATGCGTATTTCTATCCTTCATTAAATGATTAATAGAACAATATGAAACATTATGACATTTAGGACAAGTAAATAAACTATTAGATTCTTTTGGACAACCAGAGAAAGAACAATTTTTACCGCCACCTGTTTGTTTTTTTGTTTTCAATTCTAAATATTTATTTTTATATTTTAAATATTTTTCATAATAACTCATTATATATACATATATAATAAACTAATAAATTTTAAATTCAGGTATATCAATTACATCACCAATTACATAAGTTTCATTATCTAATTTAACTGCTTGTCCTTTTTCATCTCTTTCTACTTTACCAATTGGAAATTGTAAATCATAATCATAAATCATACCAGTTTCTTCAAAAAACCAATAAAAATCTGATTCTGAATATAAATTATCTTCTAATTTTTTAACAGCTTTAATTTTTCTAACTTTAATTTTTATTCTACTAGATTCTTTCGCATTTGCTCCATTATCTATTTTCATATCATATTCTATTTTTTGATTATACGCTGGACCAATAGGTTTTTCTAATAATGCATCTTCATTAAATTGGAAACACTTGTACTTTGACCCCATCATATTATGTGCTTTGAATAATTCACAATCTACTGCTGCTTCTTTAACAGCTTCAATAAATGATATTAACAAGTTATTTTTTTTACGAGAAATATTTTCCATTTTTTCATCAGCTGTCTCTTTTGTACTTTTTCTAATCATTTTATATCTGAAAACATCAACTGTTCTTTGGTCTAATGGTAAATCTTTATGGACACAGAAACGAACAGCTCTTCCCATAATTTGTTCTATACGTGCTTCATTCCAGAAAGGTTCTAGAATATGAACTTGTCTAGTATTTCTTAAAGTAATACCTTCTGCTCCAGCTGGTGATAACATAATAATTTTAACAACTCTACCTAATACATTTTGTTTATCATTATAAATTTTTTTATTTTTTTCTCTTATTTCTCTATCTATAGCTCCATGATATTCAATATATCTATAACCATCATTTGTTCCTTTAATAGATAAATCATTGAAATTCATTTGTGAATCACGATGATAATCACCAAAGCCAAAGAAACTTAAATAAATTTTAAATATTTGTAGACCTTCCATTTGAACATAATTTGAATAAACTAATATTGGTCCAGGTGATTTAAGAATATTAAAAATACATGTCATAAATTTTGGTGAACAAGTATACATTGCTATAAATAAGTTCGATTTATGTTTTTCTGTTGTAACAAATGCTGAAAAACTTGATTTGTAAGTTTCTTTCCATTTTTTAATATCCTCTTGTAAAGTATTTTTCTTTTCTTTATCTTTAGTATGTATTTCTTTAAGATAATTTATAAATGAATTGACAAAATTATTTATAGCACTCATATATGCAGCAGCTTCTGTATCATTTAATTTCATTGCTTTTATTTTATCAACTTCTTTACCTTCGTCAATCATAACTGCATCTTCAATTTTAATTTTAAATTTACCGGGTCTTGGTCTAGCTTCACCATTAACAATATCATTTATATGAGGAAAAACAAAATTGGCAGCTTGTCTTGTATATGCATTATATGTAGATAATTGTTCGCCAACTTTACCTCTTGACCTCATTCTATTTAATTTTTCTCGATGTTCTTCTATTTTTTCAAAATGTTCATAAATTTCTAATTGATAATGTTCCATAAGAATATTTTTATAATGTACTGTTTTAGAAGGGAATTTATCTGGTGTAGCTCCTAAATAATAAGACACTAACCCTAAAATTCTTCTTTGAAACATATTTTTTGTATTTTCATTTAATGATTGAAAATTAACAGAAGAAATAAATAATTGTTCAAAAATACTTTCACTAGTTGGAAAAGACCCAGGTCTTAAAAGATTAAATATTAATGCAAATTCAAAAGGATTGTTTACAGCTGGAGTAGCTGATAATAACATAATTCTAACATTTGAATTTTCTTTCTTTTCTTGTTGTATGTAATCATAAATTACTTGAGCTCTTTTACCTTTCTTAGAACTAATATTATTATAAACATTATTTATAAATCTATGTGCTTCATCAATAACGAATAATGATTGTTTAGAACTATCTGCTTTTTTTACTTTTTCTAAAAAGTCTCTATCTGCAAAAGGAGAATCGTAGTGAATAAAAATTAAGTTTTTAAATCTATCTTCATAATTTTCTTTGGATAACCAATTTTTTAAATCTTTTAACCAAGGATCGTCGTGTAACGCTGCTGGCATCAATAAAAAAATATTCCATTTTGGAGTATAATTATATAATATATTATAAACATTAATAACACTAACTGTTTTACCAGCACCTACTCCGTGATATATTAACATTTCTCTGAAAGGTGAACGATAATCTAAATATTTACCAATAAATTCTTGATAAGTTGTTATTTTATCTACTTCTCCAGTTTCTTTACAAGGATCTTCGCCTTCTTTTCTAACAATTTCTGGTAATACATATTTTTTAAAATTTTTCATAATCCAATTTGGAAATATTCTTCCATTTTGTTCTAAATTAATTATTGTTTTAGACATTATTATAAAGTTAGAAAATTTAATTTATTTTTATATTTTTGATATAATAAAAATAGACTATTTATTTAGAATTTCGTTACCAGATGTATTTTCAAATCTATAAATTGGCACTTTACCATATCCTCCTTTTGGTTTATAATTAAATGATACTTGTTTTCCAGATTCTCTCTTTTTAAGTGCTTCTAATCTCGCCATTCTCATTGGGTCTTCTGTACTTCCTAAACACTGTAAAGTAAATTCTTGAAAAGGTGATTTATCTAAAACTGTAATATTGTGACTGTCTAAATAATATTCTCTTGCTTTTAATATTCTTATAATCATACTCATATAATTATTTTTTTCTTTATCATCTCTTTTACAAATAGCATATTGATAATCAATTAATAAATATAAGAAAATGGCTTGAAATGTTCCAAAATATGCTTTTTTCTTTTCTGAATAATTATTTACAATACATCTATTATTATGACCATATAATTTTAAGATACATATATCATTATAATAATATTCTGTATGAAAATCATAAAATTGAAAGAATGGTGTGAAATGTTTTACGATAATTTTATCTTTATATTCTTTCTTTAAAAAATTAGCAATAGATTCTTTATCTTCTTTATAATTAATAGATATAGCTTGATAATAATTAAAACTACTGAAATTAAGATCTTTATTTACTTTTTTAACTAAATAATTAAAAGCATAATGACCAATTACAATTAATTGAGAATTGTGAATAATTTTATGTCTTACAAATCTTTTTATATTTTTTAATTCTTCTTCTGGTAATTTAGTTTCATAATTAATTTTATATTTTTCAAAAGATGTATCAAATGGATAATATTTCATTAATGTTACAAATCTATTAAATGTTTTATCTAATCTCCAGTAAGATGTTATTGGGTCTGCATAAACTCTAAAAGCATCAATTAACATTAAATGTGGATGAGAATATCTAACTCCTTGGTCTTCAATAATAGGTAAATTATCATAAACATTTTTTGGCATATATGATATATCTACATAATTATCAAAATTTACAAATATTTTATATGTTTCTTCATGGACACCACTTTTACCTTCTATATGTTTGAATTTCTTAGAGTACAAATAATCTGATAGTTCAACAATGTCTTTTAATGGTTCATATGAATAAAATTCAATATCAGCTCTATCCATAGGTTTATAAAATACATCATTTGGATTTTTCATTTTAATTAAATGATTTTGTGCATACCCTCCATAAACTATTCTTTTAGTCTTTTTTATAAATTCTAAAATTGCAGTATACACATCCTTAAACTCTTTCATTGTCGGTTCAATTATTTCTTGTCTTTTATTTAATGCTGCTTCATTTATATAATCTAGATTCTTTCTGATATAATCTAAATCTGTTTGTCTATACATTAATTTGAATTAGAATAATAATTTTCTAGAAATTATTATTTTGATTCTTTTTTTTATAGTTTTATATTTCTAAATTAATTTCTATTGGTGTTGTATCTTTCTCTTTTTTAGTAAATGAATCTTCGTGACTGGTTACTGTAAATAAATTATAATTATTTTTAGGTTTAATTATATCCCATTCTGATTTAAAATTATCAAAATCTAATTTATTATTAGTTTCTAATTTTTTAATTAAATCGTATTTTAAATTAAATAATTCAGGAATTTTAAATTCAGGATTTTTATCTTTCTCTTTATTTAAATTTTTATATAATACTAAATCATAATCAAAACTAGCTTTTTCCTCTTCTAATTTTTTCTTCTTTAATTTTAATTCATTTATTTCATGAACTACATCAATTTGTTGTTGTTTCATATCTTGAAATTCTTTTGATTCTTCTAATTCTTTTTTCTTTTTATCTAATAATTTTTGATTTCTATTTTGTTCTAATTGTTTTAAAATTTTGTTTTTTTTTAAATCTTCTTTTTCTTTATCATTATTATATATACTTTCATCTTTATTATTATTATATATACTTTCATCTTCATCTTTATTTTCTTGTTTATTAATTTGAAAACAAGAATTCATCCCAAATGTTTGCACAGTAATATTATTTTTTTTAAAATAATTATTTTGAATGCCTCCATCTATAAAATAATTTAATGATGTTTCATTATCAAATACACCAAGAATTTTATTATCTGAAAATAAAATTAGAGCTATTTTATGTAAATCCATTATATTTATAATATATAAATTTCTTTAATACACTTTTTTTATAGGTCTATCTATTTAATACAAAACTTTTCATAGCAGTATTTAAATCATTCAAAGTAATTTCTTTTTTTTTTGTTTCTGAATCATTAAAAATTCTTTTACTATGACTTCTTTTACATTTAGTAAATAATAATTCCATATCTCTTCCATAATATTTAAATTCTTCATAATTTTTTTTAAAAAAAGAGGATTTAATTGAAGTATCTAATGTCCAATCATTTGTTTCTACAATTTGTTTAAATATTTTTAATAATTCTCTAGGTGTATATGGGTCAATTGCAAATCTAATTGGAAATCTAGAATTTAATCCAATATTATATGAAAAGAAACATTCATCTATTTCTCTTGGATAACCAGCTACAATACAAATAAATTCATTTTTCATTTCTGATAATTTCATGTTTAAAGTATCAATTGCTTCCTTTGAAAAAGAATCTCTCATTTCTTTACTACCAAGTGAATATACTTCATCAATAAACATTACTCCTCCTTTGCAACTGTTTATTAATTCTTCAGTTTTTATTGCGGTTTGACCTAAATATTTTGCTACCATGTCTGACCTAGATACTTTTTTGAAAACATTATTTTTTAAAATTCCCATCGCCAAATAAATTTTAGATAATATTTTACCTAATTCTGTTTTTCCTACTCCAGGAGGGCCTTCAATAACAGTATGTAACATATCTACATTTTTATTATCTAATTTTTGTAAATAAAATATTACATGTTCTATTATATCATTTTTTACTTTTCTCATTCCAATTAAATTATTTAATTCTGTTAATGCAGGTATCATATTATTTAAGATTTGAAGATCAATATTATAACGTTTTGTATTATCATATAATTTACCTAATTCGATTAAATCATTTAATGTATTGAGTTTTTTATTTATTATAATTAATTCTTTCATTTCATCTTTTTCTCTTTTAATTTTATCTAAATATTCTTTTTCAATTAATTCATTTTTAGCTCGTTCTAAATCTTCATTCATATCATTCATTAACATTTTTTCTATACTTTCTAAATCATCAAAATTAATAAAGTGAATACGTTTATTTGGGTTATTATGAATAGTTATTTCATTTGAATCACGAGAGCGTTTAATTATAGGAATATTAACTTTTGGTATATCTATTTTTGAACCTGTTATAATTGGTGCTTGGTTTTTATTAACAAGAGGTGGTTTTAAAGGAATTCTAATATTATTAGAATTGTTTAGATTATTGTCATTATTATCGTCATTATCATTACCATTCATTAAGATTAATCAAAATTATTCTTTAAATAAATAAAAATATAAAAATATAAATAAACTATGATAAGATAAATAATGTAGAACCACATAAATATGTATGAACGAAATAATTTTATAATAGTTAATTGGATTTAATTAAATTAGCTAAATTTAATATAGAAGGTTGAGTTTGTTGATTTGTTTGTAATAATTTTTCTATAATTGGTGCTAATACTATAGTTGAAATTATTAATATTACTGCAAATAATGATGATGCTAATAAGTTTTGACGATGAACTAAAATTACATTTTGATAGGAACTAAATATTTTTTTAATATTATTAGGTAAAATAGAATGTAATATAGGATAACCATACGCAATTATTATATTAAGTAAAACTGCAATTATAGAAATAAATAAACCTTCTTCTGACAAAATATTTATAATAGGGATCATATATAAATACTAGATATTTTAATATTTAAAAAATTGAAAATTTTTTTATTTACATATTTTATTATAAATATATGAATAAATATGAACAAATTAAACAAAAAAAATATAGTTTATTATTTTATACTAATAATAAATTATCTAAAATTATTGAAAATTTATCATTTGATGAAGCTTATAAAATATCAATTCCAGATGAAGCACTTGCCATATATCCAGAAAATCATTGGCATATTAAACTTAAATCTGCTGTGTTAAAAGAAATATCTAAAGAAATGTTAAATGATGTAATATCAATATCTATTGCATATTTCGAGAATCCACATTCAAATATTAAAAATGAAGAAATTTTTTTAAGCAATTACAATATTTAATATTAGGTTTTATTTTTGTAAATTAGCTAAACGTAATACTTCTACAGGTACCATAGGTTTAACTTCATCAGCAACAGTTAAAGCAATAAATACAATTACTGCTACTAATACAGATGATGTAATTAATGTAGCACGATGATGTTCTAACATTTTACGGACTTCAGGTAAAAAATTTTTATTATTTTTCAATGCACACGGTACTATAATTGATAATACTAAGTTTACTAAAGCAGCTATTACAGCAATAAAAATGTGTTCAGACATATATATATTTATTATTAGAAATTAATTATTAAAAATTAAGAATTAATTTTATTGGTGCATGGTCAGAACCCTCAATTTTTGTTAATATTAAACTTTTTTTAATATTTTTTATATATTTTTCATGAATTAAAAAGTAATCTATTCTCCAACCTACATTTTTTTTACGACTATTGAATCTATATGACCAATAACTATATTCTATTAATTCTTGATTTAAAAATCTAAATGTGTCAATTAAATTACAATCTTCTAATAATTTATTAAAGGAGTCTCTTTCTTCTTTTGTATATCCTGCTGTTTTTAAATTAGTTTTTGGATTTTTTAAATCTATTGCTTCATGTGCTACATTTAAATCACCACAAATTATAACTGGTTTCTTTTTTTGAAGTTCTAATATATTATTTCTAAAAGCTACATCCCAAATTTTTGTTCTGTAATTTAACCTTGCTAGTGCTTCTCAAGAATTAG
>Ga0214919_10002818_pt1 | contig 26885 bp, 1 predicted proteins | sample LL1503_MetaG_FD_177994 | JGI IMG/M metagenome (GOLD analysis project Ga0214919, IMG submission 177994) | Freshwater microbial communities from Lake Lanier, Atlanta, Georgia, United States - LL-1503 | ecosystem: Environmental > Aquatic > Freshwater > Lake | place: USA: Georgia | collected 2015-03-15
CTGCCAAATGCTAGTTTTACAAGCGCTCCTTCTAATACCATTTGTCAAAATCAATCCATTACGTTCACCAATACTTCCAATGGAGGATTATCCATTGCCAATAATACTTGCAGTACTATATACAACTTTGGTTGGAACATTAATTTTTCATCTGTAACGAGTGGAGCAGGTTATGCAGTAACTTCAGGATCAATGGGCGATCCGTTTAACAATACTCCGGTGAACGGAAGTAACCAGCTAATTGTTCAATTTACACAACCGGGTACCTATTTCATGTCGCTAGATGCTACCAATGCTGCTTGTGGCGGAGATAATGAAACCCAAACAATTACAGTCAACCCAATACCAGTTGTACCCAACCAAACGGCTACTATTTGCAGCGGTAGTAGTTTCAGTATTGCACCAATAAATAATCCACCGAATACCATTGTGCCAGCGGGGACGACCTACACTTGGACTGTTGCAGCAAACGCCAATGTCACAGGAGAGGTTGGCGGTACCAATGATACCATAATGGGCACGCTTATAAATATCACCAATGTAAATCAAACAGTTGTTTACACCGTAATTCCAACAGTTAACGGTTGTTCAGGCGCTCCATTTACAGTAACCGTAACCGTGATCCCAGCGATTGTAATTCCAAATTTTACACAAACCATTTGTAACGGAACAAGTTTTTCTATTAACCCAGTTAATGCACCACCCACCACAATTATTCCAAGTGGCACGACCTACACATGGACCGTTGTTGACAATCCCAATGTTACAGGAGAGTCGAATGGCAGTGGAATGCCACTTTCACAGACATTAACTAGTAATCTAGCGAGTCCGACGCAAAATGTCGTGTATACGATTACCGCAGTTTCTCCTGGAGGCACTTGTCCACCGGTAAATTTCACAGCCACCATTACTATTAACGTCATTACTATTCCTGTAATTTCAGGAGACGCAACGATTTGTTCAGGTGGTGATCCTGCAGCATTCAATTTAATTACTGCAGCAACAGGATCTGGAAATGTTACCTATCAATGGCAATCATCCACCACCTCCATAAATAGTGGTTACACGAATATCGCTGGTGCTACATCCCCCACCTACGACCCACCTGCAGGACTTACACTTACGACCTATTACCAAGTTATTGTATCGAGCGTTCTCAACGGTGTTAGTTGTACTGCTAACAGTAATCCAATCAGCGTAATTGTAAATAATGTTTCAGCTGGAACCCTTTCACAAACCCAAACCATTTGTAGTGGTGGCGATGCCAATCCATTTACAGTTGTAACAGCCGCAACAGGAACAGGAACCTTGTCTTATCAATGGCAATCATCGACAACGAGTGCAGTAGCAGGATTCACCAATATTATTGGGGCAACCAACGCAACATACGACCCACCAGGTGGACAAACCCTTACCACCTTTTATCGATTAATCGTTACCAGCACTTTAAACGGAATTGTTTGTACCTCCACTTCTGCGGTACTTACCGTATTTGTAAATAACGTTTCACCAAGTGTAATTACGAATAGTCAAACCATCTGTTCCGGAGGAAATCCTGCAGCATTTACGAATACCACCGCAGCAACTGGAACAGGAACCTTAAGTTACCAGTGGCAATCATCCACTACAAGTCCAGTTGCAGGATTTACCAATATAGCTGTAGCTACCCTATCCACCTACGATGCACCAGCGGGATTAACTGTTACTACCTATTACCAAGTAATTATCACCAGCACATTGAATGGAGTTCCTTGTACAGCTACTTCAAATGTATTGACAGTCACTATAAATTCAGTTAGTGCAGCAGTCATTGCAAGTTCTCAAACCATCTGTTCAGGCGGTGATCCCGTTGTATTTACGGTAACAACAGCCGCAACAGGAACTGGCGCACTAAGTTATCAATGGCAATCATCCACCACAAGTACTATTGCTGGCTATACAAACATTATCGGCGCAACAAACAGCACCTATGATCCACCAGCAGGAATTACCGTGTCAACTTATTACCAAGTAATTACAAGTAGCACATTAAACGGTATTGCTTGTACAGCGATCTCAAATCCATTAAGTATCCTAGTTAATAATGTCAGTGCAGGAGTTTTAGCGAACAACCAAACAATTTGCTCAGGTGGCAATCCTAGTATATTTACAATTACAACTGCAGCAACAGGAACAGGTACTTTAAGTTATCAGTGGCAATCATCCACTACTAGTCCGGTTGCAGGCTTTACCCCAATAATCGGCGCAACAAACAGTACCTACGATCCCCCTGCAGGACAAACCCTTACTACTTATTACCAACTAACAGTAACAAGTACCTTGAATGGAATTCCGTGTACAGCAACATCGGCTGTATTAACAGTAAGCATCAATAATATTACACCAAGTACAATTGGATCCAATGAAACTATTTGTTCCGGAGGGAATCCAGTGGCTTTCACGAATACAACCGCCGCAACAGGATCTGGAAACATTACCTATCAATGGCAATCTTCTACCACCTCTATCGCCGCAGGCTTTACGAATATTGCAGGTGCCACATTAGCCACCTATGATCCACCTGCAGGCCTTACTGTCACCACCTATTATCAAGTAATTATTACGAGTACATTAAACGGCGTACCCTGCGTTGTTACTTCCAATCCAATTACAGTAACCGTAAATAACGTATCGGCAGGTGTACTTTCCCAAACACAAACCATCTGTTCAGGAGGTGATGCCAATCAATTTACGGTTACAACTGCCGCAACAGGCACAGGAACCTTAAGTTATCAATGGCAATCCTCCACCATAAGTGCAGTAGCAGGATTCAATGATATTGTTGGGGCAACCAATGCAACGTATGATCCACCAGCAGGACAAACCCTTACTACCTATTTTAAATTAATCGTTACCAGTACTTTAAATGGAATTGCTTGTACCTCTACCTCAGCGGTACTCACTGTATTTGTGAATAACATTTCACCAAGCGTAATTACGAATAGCCAAACCATTTGTTCAGGTGGAAATCCTGCAGCATTTACCAATACCACCGCAGCAACAGGAACAGGAACTTTAAGTTATCAGTGGCAATCCTCCACTACCAGCCAAGTTGCTGGATTTACCAATATAGTTGGGGCAACCTTATCTACCTACGATGCACCAGCGGGATTAACTGTTACTACCTTTTACCAAGTAATTATTACCAGCACATTGAACGGAGTTCCTTGTACTGCTATTTCGAATCCATTGACCGTATTTGTTAACACCATAAATGCACAAACAATTGCCGCCAACCAAACCATTTGTTCCAATGGCGATCCAGTTCCATTTACAGTTACCGTTGCATCCATCGGAGCGGGAATCACTACCTATCAATGGCAAGTTTCAACAACAGCCATAAATAGTGGATACACTTCTATTAATCAAGCTACAAATAGTACGTACGATGTTCCGGCAGGACTTAATGTAACAAGTTACTATCAAGTAATTTCAACCAGCGTATTAAACAATGTAACTTGTACTGCCACATCGAACCCATTAACAGTTACCGTTACAGCGGCCCCATTTGTCCAAAATTTTGTCTCAACTATATGCAGCGGATCATCTGTAAACGTAAATCCAGTAAATGGAGGTGGGAACATCGTTCCTCCGGGAACTACCTACACATGGACAGTTAGCAACAACCCAAATTTAACAGGTCAAATCAATCAACCAAACGCACAAAACAATTTTGTTCAAACAATAACTAGTTTATCAAGTCAAACTGAAACAATAATATATACCGTTACCCCATTAGGAGGAGTTTGCTTAGGAACCCCATTTACGGTAACCGTCACCGTTAACCCAAGTGCAGTAGTCGCTGCACAAAATGCTACCATATGTAGTGGAAATATTTTTACAATTAACCCGGTAAATTCACCGCCACAAACCATTATTCCTCCGGGAACAGTTTATTCATGGGTTACACCCACGAGCAGTCCTGTAGGAGCGGTTACAGGAGGATCAATGGCAACTAATCAATTAAACGTATCACAGACCTTAACAAATACAACAGCCAATCCAGCGACATTAACCTATACTGTAACTCCACTATCAGGAACTTGTCAAGGCAATAATTTTCAAGTAGTTGTTACAGTTAATCCAGCGCCAGTAATTGCTGCAGTTAACCAATCAATTTGTAGCGGCAGTGCATATAACTTCACCCCTAATGCATTAGGAAATATTATTCCTTCGAACACATTATACACATGGAATTATGTAGATAACCCATCCATCACAGGAGAAACCAGCAATAATATTGGTGCTGCTAGCATCAATCAAACCCTTACGAATTCCACCAATACAAATCAAAGCGTCGTATATTCAATTACACCAACATCAGGAGCACAAGGAAATTGCGTAGGAAGCAACTTTAACCTAACACTCACCGTTAATCCTTTGCCATCAATACCAGCAACAAATATTTCAATTTGTAGTGGTCAAGCACTAACATTTACTCCTCAAAATGGTAACGGCGCCATTGTACCAGCTGGCACCACATTGACATGGGCATTACCAACAATTTCGGGCAGCATTACAGGGGCAGCAATAGGGACAAACCAAAATATTTTCACACAAACACTTACCAATACAAGCACAGCCATACAAACGGCCACCTATTCAGTAACACCTATTGGGCCCGGTCCAAGTTTATGTCAAGGGACACCATTTAACATAGTTGTTACATTAAATATTGCCCCATTATTTCCAAATCAAAGTGCGAGTCTTTGTTCAGGAAATAGCTATACATCTGCCTGGGTTAACAATCCTCCAACGATGGTCATACCAAATGGAACAAATTATTCATGGTCAAATCCGATACAAAACCCAATTGGTTCAGTCACAGGAATAAGTCCTGGAGTCAGTCAGAATAATTTCATTCAAACGAATCTTCAAAATACTACTTCACAAACAAGTACATTAACATATACCGTAACACCATCTGCTGGTGGCGGTGGATGTGCTGGACTACCCTTCCAAGTCGTATTAACGATTAATCCTACCCCGGTAATTCCTGCACAAACCTTAACTAGTTGTTCAGGTGCCAATTTCATATCTTCTCCAACTAATAATCCACCGAACAGCATTATTCCAAATGGAACTACCTATACATGGAATGCGCCAATTGTTACAGGTAATTTAAGCGGAGGTACAAATGGAACAAATCAAAATACCATCACTGGAAATTTAGTTAATCCTACTGCGATACAACAAACGGCAACTTACACCATAACACCATCCACAGCGAATGGTCAATGTACAGGTCAAGCGTTTACATTATTAGTCAATGTTAGTCCAAGTCCATTTATTCCAAATCAAACAGCTACCATTTGCAGTGGAGCCAACTTCAATTCAAACCTTACAGCCGCCATACCAACCAGTATATTACCAAATGGCACAACCTTCACATGGGCAACACCCGCAAGTAATCCGATCGGGGCTATTACGGGAGGAATAGCAGGAAATGCGCAGAATAATATTTCACAGGTACTTACCAATACCAGCAACACAGTTGCGAATTTAACCTATACATTGACACCAAGTTCAAACGTAGGACAAGTATGTGTTGGGAATCCATTTAGCTATGCCGTAACTATTAACCCGATACCAACAATTATCAATCAAACTGCCACAATTTGTAGCGGAAATACCTTCACCATTTCACCGACAAATGGAGGTGGAAATACCGTACCAAATGGAACCACTTATCAATGGACATTTGCGCCAAATGCTAATATTACAGGAGCATCGAATGTTAATACAGCCAGTAATTCCATCAGTCAAACATTAATCAATACCAGCAATGTTACACAAACCATACTTTATACCGTTACACCGACATCAGGTGCCCAAGGAGCTTGTATTGGTAATCCATTTACAGCAACAATTACGGTAAATCCCTTACCAATTATCACCAATCAAACCTTGAGTATTTGCAGTGGAAATAATTTCCAACTAAACTTAGCAAATAATCCTCCCACCCTACTTTTACCAGGGAACACCACCTACACTTGGCCGGCTCCGATTATTGTCCCTGCGGCTACCGTAACAGGATCAAGTGCACAAAATAATGTGAATGCTATCACGCAAACATTGATTAACACAACTGCAAACAGTTCAACTGTAACGTATCAAATTACACCGAATTCAAATGCTTGCGTTGGGAATCCATTTACATTAACTGTAACCGTCAACCCTACTCCATTAATTCCTTCACAGACTCAGACATTATGCAGTGGAAATTCATTTAGCTTTACGCCAACAAATAATCCACCAAACACCTTAATTCCAAATGGAATACTTTATAGTTGGGGTTTACCGGTATCGAACCCACTTGGCAGCGTAACTGGAGGAACAACAGGATCATTAGAAAATCCAATTTCAGAAGGAACAATTACCAATACAACTAATACAACCGCAACCTTAGTATACAGTATTACTGGAAATTCCCCACAACTAGGAGCCTGTCCATCTAACGCATTTACTTTAACGGTAAGCGTAAATCCTAGTCCAGTAATCGGCACTCAAAACACTACCATTTGTAGCGGGCTCCCTTTTACTGTTTCTCCAACAAATAATCCTCCTAACATTATAATTCCAAACGGAATTAACTATTCTTGGACCAGCCCAAGCGTGCCTATTTCAATCACAGGCGGTTCTGCAGCAAATGGACAATTAAACATAAACGGACAATTAACAAATACTAGTAATACCAATCAAATTGCTATCTATACCGTTACTCCGAGTTCAGGGCCAAACAACGGTTGTGTTGGGCAAGTATTTACCGTAAATGTTACCGTACAACCTACACCTACTATCCCCAATCAAACACAAACAATTTGCAGTGGAAATCCATTTACAATAAACTTAGTTAACGGACAGAACAATACCATTTTACCAGCGGGAACCACTTATTCTTGGGGAGCACCCATCATTTCTCCAAATGCATCATTAACAGGATCAAGTGCACAAAACAATCAAAATAATATATCACAAACATTAACTAATACTACTTCTAGTCCATCAACCGCCACCTATATTATTACTCCATTAGGAGGAAATATTTGTTCAGGAAGTTCATTTACATCGACCATAACGGTTAATCCAAGTCCAAGTATTCCAGCAGCTTCCTTAAATACCTGCAGTGGTGTAGCCTTTAATTACAGTCCACAAAATGGTGTTCCGAATGCAAATACAATTGTGCCAATCGGAACCACCTATACATGGACTGCGCCTGTGGTTACTGGAGGATTAAGTGGCGGAAGTGCACAAAACGTTCCACAAAATAGCATATCACAAACATTGACTAATCCAACCAATGTTAGCCAAACGGCCACCTATACGATAACGCCAATCAGTGGAAACTGTACAGGAGTTCCTTTTACCTTAACCGTAACATTAAATCCAATTCCATCTATCGCAGCACAAAACACAACAAGCTGCAGTGGTGTCGCATTTACAATAGTTCCATCCAATATTACGAATATCATTCCCGCAGGAACCACCTATTCTTGGCCAACACCTATCGTAACAGGTAATTTAACGGGAGGAACCGCTGCCAATAACCAAGGTACAATATCACAAACATTAAACAACCCCACCAACGTAGCACAAACTGCACAATACACCGTTACACCGAATGCCGGGTTAAATTGTTTTGGAAGCACATTCGTCGTAACAGTTACTATCAATCCGGTACCAATTATTTCTGCACAATCCGCAACAATTTGCAGCGGAGGAACCTTTACCATTAACCCTACTAATAATCAACCGTCAACAATAGTCCCAAACAACACTACCTATTCGTGGGCATCACCAATAAGTAATCCGTTGAATTCGATTAATGGCGGCGCAAGTGGGAATAATAGCAATAACATTAGCGGAACTTTAACAAACACATTAAATAACACCGTCACACAGACTTACATTATAACCCCCACATCAGGTGCAGCAGGCGCATGTATTGGTGCCAACTTTAACCTTGTAGTAAGTGTTAATGCCACCCCACAAATAAGCAATCAACTGGGTTCCATTTGCAGTGGGGTAGCCTATGCATTAAATCCAACAAATGGAGCAGGTTTTGGGGTTGTTCCTGCCAATACTACTTATTCATGGCCTAGTCCCACGGTAAGTGGTAACCTAACAGGTCAAATAGGACAAAATGGACAAAATAATATCAATGCCTTGTTAAGCAATACGTCAAACATTGCTCAAACAGCTACTTACACAATCACCCCAACATCAGGAGCAGCAGGAAATTGTCCTGGCAATCCATTTACCTTAGTCTTAACGGTTAATCCAACACCATTAATCCCCAATGTAAATCAAACTATTTGTAGTAATACATCATTTACAATAAATCCAATTAATACACCTCCGAATACGCTAGTACCAACTCCTACCACGTACACATGGCCAGCGGCAGTTGTAACCGGAAATATTACCGGTGGAATAGCAGGAAACAACCAAGCCACCATAAATCAAGTCCTAAACAATCCAACAAATACTGCACAAACTGCTACCTATAACATCACAGCTACAGCTGGAGGAGCTGGCGCCTGCTCAAGCACATTCAGCTCAGTGATCACTGTAAATCCAAGTCCAGTTCTACAAAATATCTCACAAACAATCTGTAGCGGAGCATCCTTTAACATCACCCCTACGAATGGAGTTCCAAACGCCAACATAATAATTCCAAATGGTACGATCTATACCTGGTCAGCGCCAGTTGTTACAGGAGGAGTAAGCGGTGGAGCGGCAGGAAATGGAACATTAACTATAAGTGGAACATTGACCAATCCAAGTAACATTGCTCAAACAGCTACTTATACAATCACCCCCACATCAGGAGCAGCAGGAAATTGTATAGGTCAGCCATTTACACTAACCGTTACCATCAACCCAACACCAGTTATACCAGCGCAATCATTAACAATCTGTAGTGGTGGGAATGTAAATTTCACACCAATAAATTCATTACCTCAAACAATTGTTCCAAACGGCACGGTATATTCTTGGGGCCTTCCTACAAGTAATCCAGCCAATGCAATTAGTGGTGCCACTGCATTAGTCAATCAAAATGCTATTGTTCAAACATTAACAAGTTCAGCTGTAAACACGTCCACTGCCACCTATACCATAACACCAAGCACCAATGGTTGTGTAGGTGCACCCTTCCAATTTGTTGTTACACTTTATCCAGCGCCCAACATTCCAAATGCAGCCCTAAACGCCTGTAGCAGTGCACCTATAAACTATTCACCGGCGAATGTACCTGCTGGAACAAACTTTATTTGGAGTTTGCCAATAATTACCGGAGGAATTACGGGAGCAAGTGCTCAAAACGTAGGTGTTAACACCTTCACTCAAACGTTGGTCAACCCTACTAATGTTGTTCAAACAGCCACCTACACAATCGTACCACAATCCGGAGCGGCAGGTGCTTGTCCAGGGACACCGTTTACTTTAACCATAAGCTTAAACCCGACGCCAGTCATTGGAAACACAGTATTAACATCGTGTTCAAACGTAGCTTTCAATTTAAGTCCAACAAATAACCCACCCACTACAATCGTTCCATCTGGCACAAGTTATACGTGGCCATTACCGACTATGAATGGCGGAATAAGTGGCGGGAATTCAGGAAATGCCCAAGCATCCATAAGCGGTACCTTAACAAATCCAACAACATCCCCACAAACAAGTATTTATACCATCGTTCCGTCTGTTACAGCAACTGGTTGCTCAGGCGCTCCATTTAACTTAACTGTAACTATTAATCCGATTCCAGTAATTAGTAATGTTAGTATTCCAATTTGCAGTGGAGTAGCCTTCAACGTATCGCCTGCGAATAACCCACCTTCGCAAATTGTACCAAGTGGCACCTTGTATTCGTGGACACAACCAATCGTTACAGGAAATATAACAGGTGGTTCAGCGCAAAATAATCAAGCTGCTATTTCACAAACATTAACCAATCCTACTAACATACCACAAACAGCGACCTACACCGTTACGCCCACTTCAGGTGCTGCAGGTTCGTGTGCAGGAACAACATTTACAGTAATTGTTACGGTTAATCCTACTCCACTCGCGCCCACTCAAACTGTTAGCGCTTGTAGTGGTATTGCTTTTACATCCAATCCACAAAACAACCTACCAACGACTATTATTCCTGGTGGAACCACTTACACTTGGGGTAATCCAGTTGTAACAGGAAATGTTTCAGGTGGATCTGCACAAATCAACCAAGCTAATATATCGCAGACACTTACCAATCCGACCAATATTCAGCAAACAGCGACCTACATCGTTACCCCTACTTCTGGTGCCGCAGGATCTTGTCAAGGAGCGAACTTTACACTGGTTGTCACCATTAATCCAATTCCATCCATTCCAGCACAAAATAGTAGCGTTTGTAGTGGATTGAACTTCCTTGTGAATCCAATTAATGGCAATCCGAATACTATTGTTCCAAATGGCACGACCTATTCATGGACCGCACCTGTAGTAACAGGATTAATTTCAGGAGGATCTGCGCAGAACAACCAAGCTACCATTTCACAAACATTAACTAATCCGACCAACACACAGCAAACAGCTATTTACACTGTTATTCCAACTTCTGGAGCAGTTGGCGCTTGTCCAGGAAGTAGTTTTTCAGTAACAGTAATTGTGAATCCTACACCTGTTATTCCTAATCAAACACAAACTATTTGTTCGAATAGCGCCTTCCTTATCACATTACAAAATAATCCACCGAGCACCCTACTTCCAAATGGAACGACCTACAGTTGGACAAATCCAATTGTTACAGGAGGAATCACAGGAGGATCAGCACAAAACAACCAAGCAGCAATTTCTCAAACACTCATCAACCCTACCAGTATATTGCAAACAGCAACTTACACGGTTACTGCGACCTCTGGGGCAGCTGGAAATTGCGTTAGTGCCACATTCCAAGTAATTATTTCCGTTAATCCAAGTCCGATTATTGCAAACGGAGCAATAACCAGCTGTTCCAATACACTGTTCAATTATGCACCAAGTAACAATCCACCAAACAGTATTGTACCTAATGGAACCACCTACTCGTGGCAGGTTCCACAAATGAATGGTGGAATCACAGGAGGCGTAAGCAACAATGCACAAAATAATATAAATGGTACCTTAGTAAATCCAACAAGTACTAGTCAAACAGCAGTTTATTCAATCACCCCTTCCTATCAAGGTTGTACAGGCGCACCATTTAGCGTAACCGTAACCATTAATCCTATTCCAGTAATTAGTAATGTCAGTATTCCAATTTGCAGTGGCGTTGCCTTCAACGTTTCGCCAGCGAATAATCCACCTTCGCAAATTGTGCCAAGTGGCACCTTGTATTCGTGGACACAACCAATCGTTACAGGAAATATAACGGGTGGTTCAGCGCAAAATAATCAAGCTGCTATTACACAAACATTAAACAATCCTACTAACCTTCCACAAACTGCTACCTATACCGTTACGCCTACTTCAGGTGCTGCTGGTTCGTGTGCAGGCGCTACTTTTACAGTAATTATTACGGTTAACCCTACCCCACTTTTACCAACACAAACAGTTAGCGCTTGTAGTGGCATAGCATTTACATCCAATCCACAAAACAACTTACCAACTACCATTATTCCTAGTGGAACTACCTACACTTGGGGTAATCCAGTTGTGACAGGAAATGTTTCAGGTGGATCTGCACAAATCAACCAAGTCAATATATCGCAGACACTTCTTAATCCAACAAATATTCAGCAAACAGCGACTTACATCGTCACCCCTACCTCAGGTGCCGCAGGATCTTGTCAAGGCGCAAACTTTACATTGGTTGTCACCATAAATCCTGTTCCATCCATTCCTGCACAGAATATTAGCGTTTGTAGCGGAATAAACTTCCTTGTGAATCCAATTAATGGCAATCCAAACACCATTGTTCCAAATGGCACGACGTACTCGTGGACAGCACCAGTAGTAACAGGATTAATTACAGGAGGATCTGCACAGAACAACCAAGCCACGATTTCACAAACATTAACTAATCCGACCAACATACCACAAACAGCCATTTACACCGTTATTCCTACCTCTGGAGCAGTTGGTGCGTGTCCAGGAAGTAGTTTTTCTGTAACTGTCATTGTAAATCCTACTCCAGTTATTCCAAATCAAACACAAACTATTTGTTCGAACAGTGCTTTCCTTATCGCATTACAAAGTAATCCACCGAACACCCTACTTCCAAATGGAACCACCTACAGTTGGACAAATCCAATCGTTACAGGAGGAATTACAGGAGGATCGGCACAAAACAACCAAGTATCAATTTCTCAAACGCTCATCAATCCTACAAGTTTATTGCAAACAGCTACCTATACCGTAACTGCGACATCTGGAGTAGCTGGAAATTGTGTTAGTGCCACGTTCCAAGTAGTTATTTCCGTTAATCCAAGTCCAATAATTGGAAATGGCATCCTGACAGCTTGTTCCAACACACTATTCAATTATGCACCAAGCAACAATCCACCTAACAGTATAGTACCAAATGGAACCACCTACTCATGGACAAATCCAATTGTTACAGCAGGAGTTACTGGAGGAAGTGCACAAAACAATCAAGCATTAATAGGACAAATTCTACAAAATCCTACAGCCACGATTCAAACAGCAACCTATACCATCACACCAAATTTTGGCGTATGCTCCGGGGCTGCTTTTCAATTAGTAGTAAGTATAAATCCAACACCAGTTGTACCCAATCAAAACCTTGCTATTTGTAGCCAAACCGCCTTCAATTTAGCACTAATCAATAATCCACCATCTACGATTATCCCAACAAATACCATCTATAATTGGCCGAATCCAGTAGCAAATCCTCTAGGAAGTATTTTAAATGGAAGTGCTGGAGTTAATCAACAAACAATCACACAAAACCTGAACAATATTACAAGTAACGTAGCCACATTAACCTATACAATCACACCAAGTATCCAAGGAACAGGTTGCATTAGCGCACCGTTCACCTTGGTTGTTACCGTAAATCCAACACCAGTTATCTCGAACCAAATAAGTAATGTTTGCAGTGGTAGTCCCTTTAGCTATACACCAGCAAATATTCCACCAGGAACAATAGTTCCTATCAGTACAGTTTACTCATGGAACACACCTGTCGTAACAGGTAACGTTGGGGGCGGTGCATCTGCATCGAATCAATTAAGTATTTCACAAACACTAATAAATCCAACGAATACCTCACAAACAGCTACCTATACCGTAGTGCCAACATCTGGGTTAGCTGGAAATTGCCAAGGTCTCCCTTTCAACTTTTTAGTGAATATTAATCCTACACCACTAGGATTGCCTCAACAGGTTAATATTTGTAGCGGTAATGCATTTGTTGTATCACCTACTAACAATGCACCATCCGAAATAATTCCATTAAATACTGTTTATTCTTGGACAGTACCAACAATAAGCGCCTCCATAACAGGTGGCAGTGCCATGGCGAATCAAGTCAACATAAGTCAAGTATTAACGAATACAAGCAACACTATTGAAACGGCGACTTATACTGTTACACCAACATCAGGAGCCGCAGGAGCTTGTGTAGGATCTCCTTTCCAAGTAACTGTAACTGTTAGTCCAGAACCAGTAATCACCAACCCAACAACCCTTACAATTTGTAATAATCAAGCCGTTAATTTAAACCTCACTGCGAGTATCGCATCGACCTTTAATTGGACAGCCACGCTAGCAAATACGCCCAACGTATTAGGGGCATCTTTGAGTGCTAATACATCAGCGAGTATCAATGATGTATTAAATAATACGACCAATGCAAATCAAACAGTGGTCTATACGGTAACCCCAAGTTCTGTTCCCACAGCATGTTTGGGACAACCTGTAAACATAATAGTTACAGTAAATCCAGATATCATAATCACTTCCAACCCAACTATAGAAATTTGTACAGGAGGCCAAGTGAATCTTCAGTTAACATCCAACGTTCCATCAACCTTTACATGGTTTGATTCGCCACCTTACAATGTGAATGTGACAGGTTCTACCACTATTTCAACACAAGGAAATATTATTAATGACTTATTAAATAATATCTCTGTACCGCCTAGTCCTCAAGTAGTTAATTACACTATTTTCCCAACCTCTACGAATGGTGGATGTACAGGTCTAGCGCAAACAGTGAGCGTTTTAGTAGGGATACCATTAAATTACACCGGTCCTGATTCGGTTCAAATTTGTTCAGGTGAAACATTGGCTATTCCATTATCTGCCTCTCAACCATCTTCATTTACCTGGTATGCTAACCTTCCAAATTTCCCAATTGTTACAGGCACAAGTTTAACGTTACAATCAGGAGCAACAATTGATGATATCTTAGTGCTAGCAAATGGCACTTCTACCCCTCAAGATGTAACATATTTAGTTTATCCAACCACCTTGGCAAATGGCTGCGCAAGTAATGGATTCCCAGTAGTAGTCACTATAAATCCAAATCCAATAGTGAACAGTAATGATACCATAGAAATTTGTAGTGGCGATTCATTCGCTTATAATTTAAATTCGAATCAAACCGTTGTATATTCATGGTCTGCTGCCATTAATAACAACATACAAGGTGAAATAACTACCCCGCAACAAACTAGTTCGATAAATGGTACCTTAATCAATTTTACCAACGTAGATCAGTTTGTTAATTACACCTACCAAGCAACCACTAATTCAGGATGCACCAGTCCAATTGGTCAACTTGTCGTTGTGGTTCATCCATTACCCACAGTAAGTTTCACCGCTTCGAGTTATGCAATTTGTGAAAATATACCTATCCAATTTACGAATACCACCACACCTTTATGTACTGTTAACTGGGAATTTGGAGATGGCAATTCTAGTACATTAGCTAACCCACTCTATGCTTACAACGGAAATTCAGGTACATTCAATGTTCAATTAACAGCAACCACTCAATTTGGCTGTATTGATTCTGCTTTTAATTCCGTGCTAGTAAATCCAATGCCTTCTGTTGGATTCACGGTGAATAGCCCAATAGGTTGTGTAGTCTTTGACGCCACATTTACTGATACGATTAATGCCCCAAACACGACCCTATTATGGACATTTGGTGATGGACAAACCTCTAACCAATCAGGATTTGTTGACCATCAATATAATGTAGAAGATTGTTATGACGTCACCCTTACTGTTACCGATAATATAGGATGTTCATCCACGCAAGTGGTACAAAATATGGTTTGTGTTTATGATATTCCAACAGCGATCTTTACAACAGACGATTTAGTACATTTAACAACAGAATCACAATTTGAATTCACGAATTTATCCACCAATGCCAACACCTATTTATGGAATTTTGACGATGGATTCACAAGTCTTGCAACCAATCCTATACATACATTCCCAGAAACTGCAGCCAATTACACCGTAGTACTTTATGCCTTTAACGAAGCAGGCTGTTATGACAGTACCTATTTAAATTTATTGCTTTTAGAGGATTTATTAGTATATGTTCCTAATAGCTTCACACCCAATATGGATGGTGCTAATGACGAATTCTTACCCGTTATACAATCAGGTTATAAAAGAGATTCCTATACGCTATCCATCTACAACAGGTGGGGAGAACTAGTTTTTGTGTCCCATGATCCATTGTATGGCTGGACAGGACAATATGGTTATTTAAAATGTCAAGTAGGCACATATTCTTGGGTTATTAATTTCCAATTGCTTCAAACGAAAGAAGACAAAGAAATTAGTGGGCATGTAAATTTATTGAGGTAAAACCAAGAAAATTAATTTAATGCGTCAAAAAAAAGAGGTCTGTGTTAAGTTATATTCAATTCTATTAAGCAATGTCATTAAGAATTTTACTGCTACTTAAACTTATTCCAACAGTTCAAATACCCAAGTTTGGTTTGTTTGTTTAGCAAAAGAATACATGTTGTTCTCTGCTATTTATTTCACGATTTTTTAAAATATCACCTTTATAAGTTCTTTGAACTTAGCTAAAATATTGGCCAACAATAATTTCTAGCATAAATTCAATTGGTAATTTTTATCTTTAATAAATTTTATTGAAAATCGGATTTTCTAACATGCTCATTTTCCTTTTATATACTTTAATAATTATCACTATTACCTATTTCCAGCGGAAAAATATAGGTATAGGAATTTTTAAGACAACGAAAAAAGTTTCGTGGTTTATTGCCGGAATTTCATTGTTGATGTATTATGTCTCAGTAGAACAAGGCCAAGTTTTAACAGGAATAATTGAAGAAAAAGGTGTTTGGGGTTTATGGATTTTTTGGCCTAGTTTTCTTGGGTCATTGGTGGTGCCCATTGTGCTTGCGCCATTATGGTCTAAACTCGATTTTATTACCGATAATCAATTTATTTTATTTCGATTTTCTGGGAAGTCCTCCAGGATTTTACACCAATTCAGGTCTATTTATGTTGGAGGAATAGTTGTCGCATTTCTCTTAAGCTTCCACATTTTAGCTTTTAGCAGAGTGCTTGAAACATATTATGATTTTTCGCAAATAAATGCAGTTTGGCTAATAGGAGGTGTTTTGGCGCTCTTTGCATTGAAAAATAGCTTTCAATTAAAAATTAAATTGGATGGATTTCATGCATTGCTATATTTTATTGGCTTAAGTATTTCATTTTATTATTTGTACCATGCTTCAGGTGGATGGTCCTCTTCTGTTCTTCATTTTCAGCAGGGTGATCTATCAAAAACAGCTTTGTTCCCGCCTAATAATTTACAGAATGAATGGGGTTTGTTTTTTGTTTTTCTTGGGATTCAATGGTGGAGTGCACAGCTATTTGATGGTGGTGGTCCAGAAATGGCACGTTTTACTGCTACACAGGGTACTTGGAATGTTATTAAAGCATCAATACTTCCTGTAATTCTATATACTTTACTTTCTCTCATAATTTTAAGCATGGCTGTCATGGCAATATCTTTACAAAAATCGATCGCCTCAGAAGCTGGCTTTATAGAAATGATTTTTAAAGTTGTTCCAACTGAATTGTCTTCTATTTGCTTATTAGGATTTTTTGCGATGTTTATATCAACCTCAGAATCTCTCATGAATTGGGGAGGTTCTTTTTTAACAATTGATTTTTATAAAACGTATCTTTCTACTAATAGGACTGAGAAACATTATGCTTTTATTTCATTTCTTACCATGATTCTCCTTACCTTAATTGCGGTAATTATTGCTCAAAATAGTTCAAGTCTGCAATTTTTAATTCTTGTTGTTTTTTCAATTTCTGCTGGTGTTGCTCCTGTTTATATCTTACGATGGTTTTGGATGAGAATCAATGCATGGTCACAATTGTCGGCTATGTTGAGCAGTTGTTTCGCAACCTTAATTTGTGAATATTATAAACTTCAGTGCCCTCAAAGTTTTCATTATACCTACCTCAATCCTTTTGCTATTCAAATGATTGTAGTAACAAGCTTCACTACTATTATTTGGTTATCCTTTACTTTCTTAACCAAGAAAGATACAGAGCAAACAACTAATAGATTTCTAGCAATCCTTCCTTCGAAACAAATTATTACCAAGCAACTGATCCTAGCTTTCAGTCTTGGATTAATCTTACTTCTTCTTAATCTGGGATTGGTTTATTGCTTATTCAAATTTTAATGCCTGGTAGCATTTTTTTATTACGATTTTTGACAAATTTACGCTTCAGCTCTTAGCGCATCAAAACAACGTGCCCTGATTTTATAATCAACTCAGCGTTTATATCTCTTGCTTCAATTTTCCAACTATATACACCATCTGGACACAATTTACCAAAATAAGTTCCATCCCAGCCTTCATAGAAATCAGTTGTATAGAAAACTTGCTCTCCCCAACGGTTGAAAACACTTATCTGTGCCGATTTTATTCCTACCCCTTGCGGAAACCAAAGATCATTCTCCCCATCCGCATCAGGTGTGAAGGCATTTGGAATATAAAGTGTCGGACTCAAATTAATTTGAATATAGTTATACGCAGTATCCGTGCATCCAGCAGACGAATAAACTATCTGAGTAATAACATATAGGCCTGAGTCTACTACCCCATAAAAATATTGCTCGGTGTATATACTTTGTAAAATTCCATTTCCGAAATCATAGGTTCCATATTGATAACCACTCGCTGTATTAATAAGCGATATTGTTGGGTCTTCATTTGAAATTATCGCCGGAGACACCGCAAAACCTGCGAACGGAACCGAGTAAACGGAGATAGAATTAGTGACCAATAAGGTATCAAAACATCCAAATGCATTCATGACAATCAAGGATACATCGTATTGACCAGGATTAATATATGTATGATTTGGCTCAAAGGTCTGAACGCTTGTTCCATCACCAAAATTCCACAAATAGGCATTAGCATCTTGAGAGGACGTATTATCAAATTGCACTAATAAATCTTCACAACCATCATTTACTGAGGGTGTAAAATCGGCGACTGGACGTGGCCATATATTTACCATTTGAACGGAAGTATCTGCGCAACCAAATTGATTGGAAGCAATCAAAGTAACTGGGTAATTTCCTATGGTGTCAAAGGTGGTGGAAGGAGCGTTTAAAGCGGATATAAAGCCATTTCCAAAATTCCACTGGTAGGCATTCGCGCCTTGGGAAAGGTTATTTACACTTACATTTAAAGGTGCATAACAACTTTGAATGTTTGATAATTGAAAAGTACTGGTCGGTCTCGGATAAGCATACACATCAAATTGAGCGGTATCTGTACAACCAAAAATATTTTGAGCGATAACGATAGGGTTATAAGTACCTGCAGTATTATACAAATGAGTTGAACTTAAACCAATTCCAGTATTATTGTCGTCGTAATCCCAAAAAGCAAAGTTGGCTGAATTAGATAATTCATTAAATTGAACTAGCATCGGAACGCATCCAATATATTGATTTGTATCGTAATCTAAAACTGGCGATGGATTCACATGGACCATGACATAATTGGTATCTAAACAACCATTTGTTTGAGAAGTACCGACCAAAGTAACCGTATAATTACCTCCTTGCGAATACGTATAGGTTGGATTATACAAGGTACTTGTTCCACCATCTCCGAAATCCCAAGCGGTATTAGACAAAGCGCCCGAAGAATTAACAAATGTAAAGGCCTGATTAGTACACAAGGTGTCATTTACTACAGTAAAATTGACGACGGGTTTTGCGAAAACGGTAATTTGAACAGTCGAGGTATCATATGAACAACCATTATCAACAATAAGCTGCGCTGTTATTACTCCTGATTGATAATAAGTGTGCGAGGGACTAAATGCACTGGAAACTTGACCATCGCCAAAATTCCAGAAATAATTAATCGCACCTACTGAGAAATTAGTGAATTGTACTACCAATGGGGAACAACCTGAAATGGGTGTTGTATTAAAAAATGAGGTAACGGTATTTGGATTTACATGCACCGTATCGGTAATGGTATCCGAACCACATTGATTAATCGCAATTAATGTTATGGTATAGGTGGTGTCATTTTGACCAGTTACAAAAGAATGACTAGGATTTGTTGCCGTACTAAAAGTTCCATCGCCAAAATTCCATATATAGGTTGTTGGTGCACCTATGGAGTTATTAATAAAGTTAACCGGCAATGGAGAACATCCATTATTGAGATTTTGTGCAAAGGAGGCATTCGGGGTAGGGTGCACCAAAATAGTGTCAATATAATTAATGGATCCACAAATATTTGTTGCAGATAGGGATACCAAATAGGTGGTGTCATTAAATAATGGCTCAGGGAATATTATGGTTCCAGGGTTGCTAAGACTGGAAAAGGGCCCGTTGGTTGGATAACCAAAATTCCAGAAATAAGAAGTAATATTACTTCCAGTAGTTGTATTAGTAAACGCTACGGATAATGGACCGCACCCTGCATAGGTGGATGCATTATAAGATGGCGTCGGAGTGGAAATTATATGTATCGAATGCGAAACGGAAGCTGTACAACCTGCCGCTGAAGTAGCTGTAAGTGTTACGGTATAATTTCCGCCTGTTGGGAATTGATAAAGTGGATTGAATTGGGTAGAGGTTGCGCCATTTCCAAAATTCCAAGCATATGAAACTGCGCCGGTCGAATTATTTGTGATGCTTACTGTAGTATTGATACATTTCAAGGTATCCATCACAAATAAAGGAACCGGTAATGGATTTACAGTAACCGTTCGAGCCGCAGTATTATTACATCCAGTTGCAGGGTTGGTATACGAATAAGTTAATACCCAACTTCCCACTCCTGCCACTGCTGGAGAAAATGTGGCACCTGGACCATTTGTGATGCCAGTTCCAGACCAAACACCACCAAGCGGCGAATAACCTGTTAAGTTAAATGGAGGATTAGAAATACAAGTGCTCACATTCGCTCCAGGTGTAATTTGAGGTAATGGATTAACAATTACAGGAATTGTTAATTGACTTCCGCTGCAGTTACCAAATTGTGGAACGACTACATAATCAAATGTCTGTTGAACAAAAGTGGAATTGGTGAGCATTTGATTTATTGTGGCGCCAGATCCGTTGGCAGCACCTGTGATCGATGGATTTGGAGTGATTGTCCATGAAAAAGTAGCTCCTACTGTTGTACTTGATAATTGTAAGTTCGCATTTTGACCACTACAAATAGTTACTTGCTGTTGACTAGCCGTAACAATTGCCGATGGATTTACAGTTACCACCACATTAACTGGGGCACTTGAACAAGAATTGGCGCTGGCAGTAACAGTATAGGTAACCGTGCCAGGTTGCAAAGAAGGATTCGTTAACTGCTGAGCAATCGGAGAAACAGTTCCACTACTCGCTCCTATTATTCCATTTAAACTACTTGCAGCATACGAATAAGTACTATTCAAAACACTTGAGTTCAATACGATATTAGTCGATAATCCACTACAAATGGTTTGTGTTAATACAGATGGCGTAATAACAGGTGTTGGATTAACAGTAACAACTGCTACAACTGGTGCTCCCGTGCAGCCACTTAAGGAAGGTGTTACGGAATAGTTTTGATTCTGAGTAACATTTGTGGAATTAGTAAGCGTTTGATTTATAACATTTCCGTTACCAGCTAGCGCACCTGTTACATTGGCATTATTTGAAACAGACCATGCATAATTTGTATTAGGAATCGATCCTGTAATATTTATAATCGCATTTGCCCCACTACAAATAACTTGCGTTGGAGGCGTTAAGGTTACCGCTGGAATTGGATTGACAATAATGGGAACCGTTACTGGTTGACCAATACATAAACCCGCTTGTGGTGTTATGGTATAGCTAACATTTCCAACAGATGTTCCGCTATTACTAAGCGTTTGAATTATTTGAATGGAACCATTTCCATTGCTTCCGTTTGTTGCGCCGGTCACGTTTGTTGCGGCCGTTACCCAACTAAAGGTGGCAGATGCTACATTCGATAAACAATTCAAATTAATCGCCACACCAGAACAAATGGTCGCACTTTGAGGATTAACTGTTAAAGTAGGCGTTGGATTTACAGTAATAGTAAAGTTACTTGCTGGCCCAACACAACCATTTAATGTTGGTATTACCGAAACAGTCGAAACATAAGGACCACCAGATAGGTTTGCGGGTGCCACCCAACTACTAATATTCCCAACTCCATTGGCAGATAATCCAACGTTTGTATTCGAGTTGGACCAAGTATAAGTGGCTGATGCAGGGGTGGAAGTAAAATTAAATGCTCCTATAGACTGACCTGAACAAACACTTACCGGAGGAATAGCAGTTACCACAGGATTTGGATTTATTAAAATGGTTGAGGAAGCCGAACTGCCGCTGCACCCATTCGCAGTTGCCACCACTGTATAAGTAACGGTGCCTTGCGTTAGTAATGAATTTACTAAGGTTTGTGTTATGCAATTGCCCACACCATTAGCTGCTCCTGTAATCCCTGGACCTGCTGCTGCAGTGTAAGAAAAACTTGTATTCAAAACAGGTGAGGAAAAGCAAATATTAGTGATGGAATTAGAACAAATAACTGGCGAAGGGGAACTAATGGTTACTTGTGGAAGAGGATTGACAGTTATCGTATAATTACCTGAAGCTCCTGCACATGCAACTGAATTATTCGTATAAGTAATCAAACCCACAAAAGTAATAATCGTGGGTGATGAATTCGTTGAAGTAAGAGTTTGGACGGGAATACTATTAACGCCACTTGAAACTAAGCCTGTAATTCCATTTGGTTGAGCAGCCGACCAACTGTAACTTAAACCTGCAGCATTTGGAGCAGCGATATTCGATGTTAAATTAACAGCAGTAGTTGGTGCGCCAGAACAAATTGTTTGTGCTCCTGATGAAAAACTCAAAACTGGAATTGGATTGACTGTTATACTATAAGTAGCCAAGGTACCCGCACAATTACCTGAATTGGTCGAAACAGAAACAGAATAAATTATCGTTAATGGTCCATTCGTATTGTTGACAAGATTTTGAATTGGAATCGTTGCTCCACCACTTGCCGAAGCGCCAGAAATTCCAGCAGGAATTGATGATGTCCACGTAATTATTGCACCATTAGTTGCACTTGAAATACTTACTTGTTGGGAGGCAGTTCCTGAACAGATAGTTTGGTTGGGCAAGGAAAAGGTGACAAGTGCTACAGGATTTACCCAAACATTTAATGTGGCGTTGGTTCCAGGACATCCCCCACCATTTGGACCGGGTGAAACTGGAGTTATTAAATAAGAGAAATTTTGTAATTGAGCGGAAGAATTTAATATCAGTTGATTAATGGTCGCGCCGGATCCATTTGTTGCACCGGTAATATTTACATTTGGAATTACTGTCCATTGGTACGTAGTATTTAAAATATTGGACGTTAACTGCGCCAAAATATTCGATCCACTACATATTGTATCTATACTTGGAGTGACAACTAGTATAGGAGTTGGATAAACTTGAATGGTATAATTATTAGTAGGACCAACACAGCCGTTTATCGTTGCATTAGCAGTAATGGCAATAGTTAATGGCGACGTTGTCGAATTAGTAAGCGTTTGAGCTGGAATAGTATTAGAACCTGATAAGGTAGCACCTGAAATTCCTGGAGGAACAACAGCACTCCATGCCATCGTTGTATTCAAAACGTTACTGCTTAAGTTGATGGCTTGTGTGAGATTTCCTGAACAGATAGCTTGATTAGCACCAGAAAATTGGATGCTTGGAATCGCTTCCACTGTTATCGGTACAATTACGTTTTGACCTGCACAAACGTTGGCTGCTGGACCTTGCGTTGTTATCGTATAACTTACTGTCCCTTGCGTATTGGTGGAATTTGAAAGGACTTGGCTAATACTTGCTCCCGATCCATTTATTGCACCTGTCGTTCCAACTGAAGCGTTCGCGGTCCAGTTGAAGGTCGTGCCAGCTACTGGGCTTGTCATAGAAATTTGAACTGTATTTCCAGAACATAATGAATTGTTAACTACAACTACTGAAACATTTGGCTGCGGACTAACCGTAATGGTATAAGTAGAAGCTACTCCTGGACATGCTACGTTTCCTGCTGTATTGGAAATGGCCGTAATGGTAACCGTTAAGGGAGCTGCCGTTCCGTTTGTTAAAGTATAGGCAGGAATAGTATTAGTACCTGATAAGGATGCAAAACCACCAATGCCGTTTGGAACGGAGGCAGACCATGTTATGGAGGCATTGGGTGTGGAAGATGTCAAATTTACTGCGTTGCTTGCTGATCCTGTACAAATTGATTGATTAGGAAGAGAGAATACAACGTTAGGTGAAGGGTTAACAATAATGGAATAAACTAAACTCTGACCAACACATAAGGCGGCAGTTGGCGTAACATTATAAGTAACAGTTTGTGGCGTAGCACTTGAATTAATCAATGTCATTACCGATAAAGAAGAACTACCCGAAATGGCAAATCCAGAAAGTGGATTAGCCACTGGTGTAACAACACTCCAACCAAAAGTTGAACCTGCTACATCGGCAGCAAAAGCAACAGAACTAGTAGGAACACCGGAACAAACGGTTTGTGATCCAGGTGCTACCAACACAGGGATTGGGTTAACATTTATGGTGTAATTGACAATCGGACTTAGGCAATTATTAACACTTGTTCCTTGTATTTGATAAATTACACTTTGCTGAACCGATGCACTATTGCTAATGGTCATTACAGGAAGTGGATTATTACCCGAACCAAGCGCCATTCCAGATAAATTTGCTCCTGTTGCTCCTTGCGTCCATGTCATGGCAGTATTTGGAAGATTACTAGTAAAGGTGATCGCGTTACTCGCCGTATTTTCACATAATGTTTGAACCAATACCGGGGTAGTAATTTGAGGTGTTGGAAATATCGTAGCTGTAAAAGAACTTGGGGTTCCAACACATCCATTGTAAGTTGGGGTTACATTGATGGTACCAATTAGATTATTTACTGAATTATTAACTTGTGCTGGCCATGGTAATATGTTATTCGATCCATTTGCAGCAAGACCAATGCTGATTGTAGTATTTGTCCAAGTAAAGGTACTTCCTGCAGGAACACTTGCAAATACGCTTGGGGTTAATGTTGCACCAGGACAAGCTGAAATATTTGAAAGAGCAGCCATTGTAGCAACTGGATTGACATTAGCAATAGCGGTTATCACTTGACCAATACAACCATTAGCACTAGGTGTTATAGTATAGGTGGCACTTCCTAATGAAGCAGTTGAATTGACAAGGGTATTTGAGATACTTGCTGTATTTCCATTTGTATTTCCTGTAATACCAACAGTTGCTGTTGATGTCCAATTGTAAGTCGTTCCCACTACACTTGATGATAAGTTAATCGTAACTAAAGAATTTGAACAACTTGGATTGGTGGTGGCAAAAGTTGCTACTGCTATTGGAGATGGATTTACTGTAATTGTATAAGTGGCATTACTACCTGGACAAATGGATCCTCCTGTTGTCGTTGCTTGTGCCGTAATGGTGATAACAATAGGGTTCGGTGTTGAATTCGTAAGGTTGGTATAAACAGGAATTGTATTGGTTCCTGAAACAGGACTGAAATTTCCTAGACCGGCAGGCAAATTAGAGGTAACATTCCATGCAAAGGTTACGCCAGCAGTTGGAGATGTTAAATTAACAACTTGGGTGGAGCCACTGGTACAAATAACCTGATTAGCTATGGAAAATTGAGTTGAAGGTGCTGGATTAATTGTAATGGTAAAAGGTGCTGAAGTTCCGTTACAGCCATTCGCCGATGGGGTAACTTGGTAACTTAAAGTGTAAGGCGAAGTGCCTCCATTGTTTATCGTACTTGCAGGAATTTGTCCACTTCCTGGTGTTGGATTTGGATAACCCGTTACCGTTCCCGGTACGGAACCTGGATTACTTAATGTCCAAGAAAAATTCCCGCCTGCTACTGAATTACTGAAACTTGTCAGGGCAGTTAGAGCACCACCACAAACTGTCTGGTTGGCTGATAAAGTTAAAACGGGTGTTGGATAAACAGTGATAACATACTGAATCGGATTACCACTGCAACCATTAACTGTTGCTATTACACTATAAGTAACCGTTTGATTTGTATTACTTGAATTCGTTATTCCATTGATTACCGATAAATTTCCGTTTCCACTTGCTGCAAATCCCGAAACACTTCCACTACTTCCAACTGCTGTCCATGCAAAGGTAGAAGCACCTACCCCACTCGTCCAAGTTACTGCCGTGGTAGGAGCACCTGAACATATTGCTTGTGCTAAAACTGCATTGGTAACGCTTGGTGTTGGGTTGATAGTTACTAAAAAATTACTTGGAGTTCCAACGCAACCATTATAAGTCGGCGTAACATTTATCGTTCCAACTATTGGTACATTGGTATTGTTTGCTGGAGAATTCCACGATGGGATATTTCCGGATCCATTGACACCTAAACCAATCGCGACATTAGTGTTCGTCCAGCTAAATACACTTCCAAGCGGATTACTGGTAAACGGATTTATACTTACAGCAGCGCCTGGACATGAAACTTGAGCTGCTAATCCCGTCATGACTGCGATAGGATTAATGTATGCGATTACGTTTATTGGTGTTCCAGTGCACGCCCCAGTAACCGGAGTCACCGTATAATTTATTGAACCAATTACCGCTGATGAATTTGTTAAGGCTTGCTGAATGGTTAAACCTGCAGCTACTGAATTGGTACCACCTGTTATTCCAGCGCCATTTGCAGCTGTCCATGTAAATGCTGTATTGGGGGATGTTGAACTTAAAGCAATGTTTATTTGTGCACCACTACAGATTGTGTCATTTGAAACGAATGTCGCAACGGCTACAGGCGATGGATTGACTGTAATTGTATAAGTGGCATTACTACCTGGACAAATTGAACCGCCAGTTGTAGTAGCTTGCGCCGTAATGGTGATAACAATAGGGTTCGGTGTTGAATTCGTAAGGTTGGTATAAACAGGGATTGTATTGGTTCCTGAAACAGGACTAAAGTTACCTAGACCGGCAGGTAAATTAGAGGTAACATTCCATGCGAAGGTTACGCCAGCAGTTGGAGATGTTAAATTAACAACTTGGGTGGAGCCACTGGTACAAATTACTTGATTGGCAATTGAAAATTGGGTTGACGGTGCTGGATTTATCGTAATGGTAAAAGGTGCTGAAGTTCCGTTACAGCCATTCGCCGATGGGGTAACTTGGTAACTTAAAGTGTAAGGCGAAGTGCCTCCATTGTTTATCGTACTTGCAGGAATTTGTCCACTTCCTGGTG
>Ga0214919_10002819_pt1 | contig 26882 bp, 25 predicted proteins | sample LL1503_MetaG_FD_177994 | JGI IMG/M metagenome (GOLD analysis project Ga0214919, IMG submission 177994) | Freshwater microbial communities from Lake Lanier, Atlanta, Georgia, United States - LL-1503 | ecosystem: Environmental > Aquatic > Freshwater > Lake | place: USA: Georgia | collected...
TCCTTGCCTGCGTGATGGACAACGAATGCCGTAGCCCCAGTTGCTTGGGTTACTAGCCTGATGTTCCGAATGGCTTTCCCCATGTCTTCACTGGAGTTTTCATTCGCGCCCGGCGTCACCTGCGCGAGCGTGTCGATCACAAAGATATCAGCTTGAACATAGGCAAGGGCAGTGCACAATTCCTTCACGTCAACTTCTTCAATGACGCTGGGTGGCACACGAATAACCCCAATATCCAGATCTGCTTCGTTCAGCCCGTAGTGCTTACAATAGGCGCGTATGCGCTTCCCGACACCCCCAGCTCCCTCGGCGGCGATCAGCAATATGCTTTTGACGCTCACCTTCATCGCTGATGAAATCGACGATACCGTCATTTCGGAAATTAAACGCAGCTTTGGAGATTTTGTTATGGTTGATAGCTACGCGGTCGCCGGCTTAACACTTGATGACGTCAGGTTGGCAATCTGGCGGGCTATTCTGAGCGAAAAGATGCTTAATCCTCAGAATATGTCGACGACCCCCACGTATCCTTAATGGGACTAATGATCGTCCTCTTTCTGAGTGGTCCATTTCCTATTTTAGAAATGATCGCGAAGGATGAATGGAATAACGAGGAAGTGCAAGCTGGAAGATATCATCGGCAATATGAAAGATGTCCCACGAGTCCGTACAGTCCTACAACGAAGGAACGAAGATGAGACCAAAACACTCTGGCCAACCCAAGGCCTCTGCCGAACGTGTCGTGAAGGACATTCGGGGTGCAACCCGGCGGCGCATGCTGCCCGAGACTATGCGCGGCTTTCATCATTAGCGTGTTAGCCCCTAGGATAACATCTAGGTTGTTCCAAGCAGCTTTAGACACTAGCTATAAAGCAACTAAGGATGGTCTAAAAAATGTCGCGACGTAAAGCAGTTGTTATTGGTGCGGGTATCGGCGGCATATCATGCGCCATACGATTACAAAGCCTCGGCTTTGATACGGAAATAGTTGAGGCGTTGGATGCACCCGGCGGTCGCGCATATGTGCGCAAGGTCGATGGATTTGTGTTCGATATGGGCCCGACTGTGCTTACCGTGCCCCATTTCATCGAGGAATTGTTCAGCCTGCAGCAAGACCATGCCATGCTTGGCGAGCCAGATTTTCCCGCCGGCACTTTGGACGAAAACTGCAGAATTCGGGAGGGCGTCTCGGGCGGACCGAATACCAGCAAATATGTCGAGATAGTGCCAATACTGCCATTTTATCGCATCTATTTCGACGACGGCACGTTTTTTGATTATGATGGCGATCCGGTCAGCACCCGTGAACAGATCAAGCAATTGGCGCCGGAAGATCTCGCGGGATATGAAGCCTTTCACGACCAAGCCCGCGCGATTTTTCATCGCGGATTTTTGAAGCTGGGCTATACCTATTTTGGAAGCCTTGGGTCGATGCTGCGCGTCGTGCCTGATTTGCTAAAGCTCGGTGCGGTCCAGTCCTTGTTCGGCATGGTTAGCAAATATTTCAAGTCAGACAAAATGCGCCAAGTGTTCAGCTTTGAGCCTCTGCTGGTCGGCGGTAATCCGATGAAGGTGCCTGCGATCTATGCCATGATCCATTTTGTCGAAAAGACCTGGGGTATTCATTATGCTAAGGGAGGCACCGGCGCCCTGGTCGCAGGGCTCGTCAAGAAATTTGAGGATATGGGCGGTCGGTTGCGGGTCAACGCACCCGTGAAGCGTATTTTGGTGGACAATCGGACCGCTAAGGGTGTGGAATTGGAAGACGGGGAGGAAATTGCTGCGGATGTTGTGGTTTCCAACGCGGATTACGCAACTACTTACCTAAAGCTGGTCGATAAGGCGCATCGGCGGATCAACCGCGATGCGCTGGTGAAATTCCGTAAGCAGTCAATGTCGTTGATGGTGATCTATTTCGGTTATGAACGCCGCGACAATGACCCCGATTTGCGCCATCACAACATCATCCTTGGTCCACGCTATGAAGCGTTGCTCGACGAGATTTTCGAGCAAAAGGTAATGAGCCCGGACTTCTCGCAATATCTCCATATCCCGACCCTGACTGATCCGACCCTAGCTCCTGCGGGTCATCATGCTGCATATACCCTCATCCCTGTACCCAATAATGCGAGCGGCATTGACTGGGAACTAGAAGGACCAAAATTATCCGCTCGGGTGCTGAGCTTCCTCGAGGAACGGGGCTATATTCCCGACCTTGCCGCGCGTCTGAAGCATATGAGCTTCATCACGCCAGATTATTTTTCAGAAACGCTGGGTTCATATCTTGGAAACGGTTTTGGCGTTGAACCTGTCCTGACCCAGACCGCATTCTTCCGCCCACATAATAAGTCGGAAGATGTGCACAAGCTATATCTGGTAGGCCAAGGAACGCAGCCGGGTGGCGGTACGCCCTCGGTAATGATGTCGGCTAAGATGACCGCACGTGAGATAGCCAGCGACTTGGGCGTCGAAGCATCGGTCATAAATGGCGTGCCGGAGCAGCGGGAAGCCGCAGCCTAACGTTTGCCTATCCGTTGGGCGGATGACCCTTGGCAGGGTCTCCCGTATTTTGAAAATCATTGCCGTTCCGCTTTGCGTCTAATGATCGCCGTGCAATGGCCCGCAAGCGGGTAAGCACGTAATGGATCAGCAGATATGTCAGCGCCATAACCCACGCTATTGTTCTGGCGGCTTGGGAGCGCGGCTTCGGCTGCGTGATTAATGGACAAGGCATCATGATCTGCATCGCTATGGGCTATCCGGACGAAGCATTCGTCGCCAATGATGTAAAGTCGCGGCGCAAGGACAATGCCAGTTTATCTAGCAAAATGCGTTCCTTAGGTTCATGGTAGCCTCATAAAGGCGGCGTTTTGTGTGACACAGCCCAGTGGAGGGGAAAGCGCATGAAGAAATTTGGTCCGGTTTTGGTGGCGCTTGTTATAGCTGTGCTGTTAACGCTTTTTGCAACGACCCCGCCAAAAGCAATACCCGCTAATGCCCCAGCGCCAAGCTTCTCCGCAATACGGGCCATGGCGGATGTGCGGACCATAGCAAAGCATCCGCACGCCACCGGCTCGCCCGAAAACGCAGTCGTGCGCGAGCACATCATGCGCCGCATGGAAGCGCTCGGGATGGAGGTTTCAACGAGCACAGGCCTCATCGACGCCAAGGGGACAAAACGGCTCAATCACTGGAGCGGACGCAATGATCCACCGGCTAGTTTGATCAATTTAATCGGCATTCTCCCCGGAAAAAATCCCAGCGCGCCGTCAGTTGTTCTGATGTCGCACCATGATACAGTTTGGGGCTCACCTGGTGCCGCCGACGATACAACGGGCGTTGCTGCAAGCCTGGAAGTCGTGCGCGCAATTCGCGCCCGTGGGCAGCAGCAACGTGATCTGGTCATGCTGGTCACAGATGGCGAAGAACTTGGCCTGCAGGGCGCGCGTCAATTTTGGGCTGACCATCCTTTGCGCAAAAGCGTTGGCGCCGTGATTAATATGGAAGCACGCGGTGGCGGCGGACGCACCACTTTGTTTCAAACCGCACACCAGAACGGTGCCGCAATGCAGGTCTATGCCGATGCGGTCCGTCGCTCTGGCGCCTCTTCACTTGCCGCTTTCATTTACGCAGTCCTGCCCAATGACTCCGATCTGACCCCTGTTATCAAGCATGATTACGCGGCCTATAACTTCGCCTTTATCGGGCGATCCGGCCTCTACCACTCACCATTGGCGACGCCGGACAACCTTGATCAAGGGTCATTGCAGGACATGGGTGGGCAGGTCCTCGACCTCACCGACGCGCTCCTTAAGGCCGATAAACGCCCCCAAAGGGCGGCCGATGCCGTGTTCTTTGACCTATTCGGTATCTTCACTGTGATCTACCCTGTTTGGCTAGGCTGGGTCATGATGGTCATGGCGGCAGGCGGAATGGTTTTGGTCGTACGGCAAGACGGAACAGGCGGTCTAACGGCCAGCGCCGGACGAATGCTGGCGCTGATATTGGGGAGCGCAGTGATACTGTTCGCGCTCAACCGCTTATCGCTTGGGCTTGCGCCCGCCAATTATTATGACCGCTTGGCCGCAATCCCTCGGCTAGAGGTTATGGCCGCATTGGGATCGCTAGCGTCATTTTTCGTGCTGTTTGCAACCTGGCGGCCAAGCCGCGTTGGTGTCGTAGGTGCCGCGCTGCCGCTGTTCATCATCGGTCTTGCCGCGCAAGCACTGGCACCAACAGCTGCCTATTTTGTGGTTCTACCACTGTTACTCACGACTTTTGCGCTCTTGGCGCGGCACGCTGTGGTGCAGATTGGCGTTACGGCACTGGTTGGTGGCTATATGTTGTCGCTGGGTCATCAGTTGATGCAAGGGGTGGGGCCGACGCTTCCCTTCGCCGTCGCCCTGCTCCTCGCGTTGGCCGCTCTATCGGCACTGCCAATCTGGCCCGGCATGGAGGCTCGAAAGGCGCGTGCGATAGCCGTTGTCGCCCTGCTGGGGGCATCGTCCGTGTCACTTTGGGTCCTACTTGACGCGCCTGCGGAGAGCCGAGCTGTGTATTCCGATAGCAAGCAGTAAGAACCCGTTTGCTGGCATAAATTCATGCTTCTGCCTGCGTTATTGTTTACGGCCCCCGCTTTTGCAGACGATGGGCAGAACCCCATTAATAGTAACCGGAAAGCGCCATGAGGCGCGTCTCGGCCTTGTCGATGGCGCGGTAGCTTGGAACGGCCCCGGACTAAGACAGTTTCTCAAACGTAAGTCCGGCATGCGCTTTGAGCCGATCGATTAGCCTGTCGCCCAAAATCGTCGCGGGTGTCCAAAAACCCCCCGCGACCGGGTCAGGCACATCTTTGGCAAGGCATGCGGCAGCCTGCGACAGCATCTTGGCGGTTGATCCATAGCCAGGATCGCGGTCCCCCGTAACGCGGCACCGAATGGTTTCGCCCTGTGCAGTTGACCCAAGGAAAACGATGTCAAACCCGCCCTCCAACTGTGCCTTTTCGGTTGGTCCTTCGCCAGGCTTTGGAAGAACAAAGTTCTCAAGCAACCAACGGATTGGCGGCACTGCCAGACCAATCATAAGCGCATTCACGCCCCAACTTGTCGCGCGCGCCATCCGCTTACCCTTCGCGCCCTGACCCGTTGCCACAGCTTCCTCATAGGTGAATTCGGCGCCATAATAATTGTGACTCAGAGCGTTCGACCGATGCACTATGCGCGTGTTGATACCCGCCATGACGAAAGGGGCAATCCAGCCACCATAGACATCGTCATAGGCAATCTGCACATCGGGCTGCAGAACAAAAAAGCCGTGGTCCGGTGGGCACAGACTATAAGGGTCTTTAAGCTCGCGGCGCAAATCGGCATCGCTTACTGCTTCTTTGACCATGTTAATCATGCTCGCGATTGTGCCGCCTGAGGCCCCACCCTTCATATTTGCGACCCGCATATTGATGCGGTCACATGTTTGGCCGAATTGTTCCACCGCATTGCGTTGCAGAAAATGAACGCCCAGATCGGACGGGATAGAGTCAAAGCCACAACAATGCACAATCCTCGCGCCGCTTTTTACAGCATCGGCCTCGTGCCGTAATTGCATCTTGCGGATCCACTGGGGCTCGCCAGTCAGATCGCAATAGTCGGTGCCCGTTGTGGCGCAAACCCGCACCAGCAAATCGCCATAAAGCGCATATGGACCAACGGTTGACATGACAACCTTCGTCTGTGCGCACATCTGACGCAATGAGCCTTCATCCGCAGAGTCCGCCACGATCATTTCGATCCCCGATAATCCTATCGTGTCGCTGACCTGTTGAAGCTTCATGCGCGAACGCCCGGCGATCGCCCAAACAATGGATCCATCTGCGAACTGAGTATGCATATAGCGCGTGATGATCTGGCCAACGAAACTTGTAGCCCCATAGACAATGATGTCGAATTTCTTGTCAGCCATTTTTTCCTACCGCAGAAATAAAATTAGAATTGACGTCCATCGTAGAAAATTGAGCGCTGATGGCTGCGTACAGTATTGAAGATTTGGTCGTGTCATTGGAATGGACGTTAGGCGGAGAGGACGCAATCTTGCAAGCGCCGATATTCGCGTGTCTGTCGCGCGTTCAATGCTCTAAATGCTTCAGCGGCTCTCGTTAGGCGCTCTGAAACCCCGCCCAGACGTCGCCATTTTAGAACCCATCTTTTAGCCTTTATGCCCCATGACGCGGCGCTTTTTTGGTCTCGCTCCATTCCCGAAGCATCACAGGCGCTGCGCGTTTCATGTCGGCATATTGGTCAGGTGTACCGATGTTGCACGCAAGCTCAAGCCGGTGGCCATTGGGGTCAAAGAAATAAATGGACTGGAATATGCCGTGACATGTCGGGCCAATCACATCAATGCCCTGCCCCTCGATATGAAGCTTGGCGGCTAGCAGCGCATCAAGGTCCGCAACCTCGAATGCAATATGCTGCACCCAAGCCGGGGTGTTGGGGTCTTTACCCATTTCGGGCTGGTTGGGCAGTTCGAAAAAGGCAATGACATTGCCGCCCCCGCAATCGAGGAAGATGTGCATATAGGGGTCATATTCCCCCGTGGATGGCACATGGTCTTCGGCAAAAGCCGTTGTAAACGTCATGCCAAGAACGTCTGCGTACCAGTCAGCCGTATGCTTGGCATCCTTGCAGCGGTAGGCAACGTGGTGAATGCGGCTCAGCTTTACAGGCGAGGTCATGCGGCTGGCTCCTTAACTTGCAACGCGCCGCGTTCAATTTGGTCACGCTCGATACTCTTGAACAAGGCGGTGAAATTGCCTTCGCCAAAGCCTTCATCTTTCTTGCGCTGGATGAATTCGAAGAACACTGGCCCAATCATGGTCTGCGAAAATATCTGCAGCAACAGCCGTGGATCGCCGTCTTCGGTCGAACCATCGAGCAAAATGCCCCGTGACTGCAGGGCGTCGACTGGCTCTCCATGGCCGGGCAGGCGTTCCTCCAGCATATCATAATATGCCTTGGGCGGTGGTGGCGCGAATGGCGTGCCCAACGCTTTCAGCCGGTCCCAGCAAGCAGGTAGGTCGTCACAGGAAAAGGCGATATGTTGAATGCCTTCTCCGTTATACGCACGCAAATATTCCTCAATCTGTCCGCCGCCGGCCTTGCCTTCCTCGTTCAATGTAATGCGGATTTTGCCATCTGGCGCGGTCATCGCGCGGCTGGTGAGGCCAGTATATTCGCCCTTAATGTCGAAATAACGGATTTCACGGAAGTTGAAGACGCGCTCATAAAAACTGCCCCAATGCGCCATGCGTCCGCCATAGACATTGTGCGTCAGGTTATCGATGACCTTGAAACCGGCACCGACAGGATGGCGATCAACGTCGGGCAGATAGTCAAAATCGATATCATAAATCGACAAGGCGTCGCCGTAGCGGTCGACGAGGTAAATCATCGCCCCGCCAATGCCGCGGATGGCGGGCAGCCGAAGCTCCATTGGGCCAGTACGTGTCTCAACGGGTTCAGCACCGCGTGCAATCGCTGCGTCATAGGCGACCCGCGCGTTCTTCACGCGAAACGCCATGCCGCAGGCCGACGGGCCATGCTCTGCCGCGAAATAGGCAGCTGGGCTTTGCGGTTCATAATTGGCGATCAGGTTAATCTCACCCTGCCGCCACAGGTCGACGTCCTTCGACCGATGCCGCGCAATCCGGCTAAAACCCATGCGTTCAAATACTGGTTCAAGCAGACCTTTTTCCGGCGCAGAAAATTCGATAAATTCAAATCCATCAAGACCCAACGGGTTTTCGAACAAATCAGCCATAATCGCGCTCCTGAAAAACTGGTTACATTTGCAACCAAATTAGACAATCACATCGCTCAAGTCAATGCGGCGATGGCTTAGGGTCAGGACCTAGGTAAAATGCAAGCGCCTATATTTGCCACGGAAGTACAGCAACGGATCGCGGCGGGGTTCAAAACTCGCCTTTTCTACACGGCCAACCAAGATAAAATGATCGCCAGCCTCATAGAGCGCGTGCCTTTTGCATTCGAAGATACCCAGCGAGCTTGGCAATATGGGTGCGCCATATTCGCCCACTTCCCATCGCGTCCCTGAGAACCGATCCTCACTTTTTCCGGCAAACAGGTTGGATACTGGCTGCTGCCCGATTTGCAGGACATTGACGGCAAATGCGTCAATTGCGCGCAGCGTTTCGGCGCTGCCCGAATTGTTGGCGATGCAGACCAGCAACAAAGGCGGATCAAGCGAAACGCTCGTGAAGCTATTGGCCGTCAAGCCCACCGGAAGTCCGTCAAGCGCATGCGCGGTAATGATGGTCACACCGGTGGCAAAACAACCCATGGCATCGCGCAACGTGCGCGCGTCTGATCCTGAACGATATTCCGGAATGAAGCGCGGCTGTTTGCGTTCCAGAAAGTCGATGAGTAGGCCGTTAAAAGCTTCTGCGCGTTCGGCCACAATCAACAGGCCGCCACCATCAACATCAATGGCTTCCGCATTTGACAAAGCTTCGACAAAACCGGGCTGTGCTGCTTCGGGGTCAATCCGTCCCAATGCACCACGAATGATCAGCGAGGGCAATGCGATATGCGATGCGGCTTCCGTCAAAGCGTCGCCAATGTCATGGGCATCAAAGGCAGCAAATATGGCATTGTCATAATCCGCTTGGTTCAAACCCTGCCCCAAAGCTGCTGACATACGATCTGCCGACGCACGCACAGATCCTGGGGCATGGCCCGCAGGCGGATCCACCAAAATCAGCCCAGATGCGAGGGTCGCTGCTTCCTCCGCCAGCGCCATGGTCGCAATCCACGCGCTGTGCGAAGCTGCGATGACGACAGGACGCGTGCGCATCTGGCCAAGAACGGCGCGCAAATCTTCGACATAGGCATTGAAGTCATACCGGCCATCGGAGGGCCACTCGCTACCGCCATGGCCGCGCAAATCGACGTTGATCACATGACGTCCTGCCTGCTCAAGGGCAATCGCGACATCCTCCCACATTTTGCGCGTTTGGCCAAAGCCATGCAGCAGAACAATGGACGGGTCATCGGCAGAACCAATATCGTCAGCCTCAAGCCTGATACCTGCAAACCCCTTAAATTCTCTCAAATAACGTAGCGACATTCGCCCAAATTCCAATTTCTGTTTAGGTTGTCATTTTCCCGATCACCCGTGCACGTCAACCGCCCATCGCACAATATTTTATGCGCGATCGGTGGAAATGACTGCCATCGTAATACGCGAAATGCAGACGAGTTTTCCCGCCTCATCCTCAATGCGAATGGACCAGATTTGCGTCGTCCGCCCAATTGATTCCGATGTCGCAGTGGCAAACACAAAACCGTCCTTTACGGGACGAATATGGTTGGCGTTGATTTCCATGCCAACGGTTGCAAATTTGCTTGGATCGACTGTCATTGCGGCGGCCGTGGAGCCCACCGTTTCCGCCAAGACCACCGATGCGCCGCCATGCAACCGCCCATAAGGCTGCTTAGTGCGTTCATCGACGGGCATGCGCGCCTTGATCCAATTGTTACCATAGCCAATAAATTCGATGCCGACAAAACCGGGCATGCAATTTGCGCCGCTTGCGCTGAGCGCCGCAAGATCAAGCTTTTCGTGAAACCATATAGACATATAATCTCCATGCGCGAAGCAACAGAAACTGTCTAGACCAAGTTGCCCGTGAGGGATCATCTTGTATCAAAGTCCGTGGGCTGTCATGGCCAAGCGCACAAAAAAGGTATAGCCAAGCGTTGAAGCACCAATCGGCCCGATTTATCAATGGATATGCACTGCCGTAAAATGGTAATGAAACCATGCGACGGGATTGCTGGGTTAGCATCAAGGAATAATCGCGGGATGCCGCGCAAAGGTATGAATTTAATGCATAACGACAAGAATCTCCCCGCAAACCGCTATTTCAACCGCGAGCTTTCCTGGTTAAAATTTAACGAGCGCGTGCTTGAGGAGGCATCGAACCCGGCGCACCCGTTGCTTGAGCGGCTGCGTTTTCTGTCGATTTCCGGTTCTAACCTTGATGAATTTTTCATGGTCCGCGTGGCCGGTCTACGCGGGCAGCAGCAGCGCCGGATTGAGGAGTTGTCGATTGATGGCCGCACCGCATCCGAACAGCTTTCGGATACCGTCGCCGCCGCCGACCGGCTGATGGTTCAACAGCAAAAGCTGTGGCGCAAGCTGATGAAGGAACTGGGTAGCGAAGGCATTAAAATTGTCCAGCCATCCGCAATGGGGAAGACGCTGCAGACGCAAGTTGGCAAATATTTCCGCGAACAAGTCCTACCCGTTCTCACTCCGCAGGCATTGGACCCTGCGCATCCATTTCCATTCATTCCTAACCAAGGCCTAAGCCTTATTTTCGATATGCGCCGCAAGGATGATGGCGAAATCGTGCGGCAATTGGTGCTAATCCCGCAATCGCTCGCCCGCTTTATCCGCTTGCCCGGTCCCGGCACACGCTTCGTCACAATCGAGGCGCTGATCAAGCATTTCGTCGGGCAGATGTTTCCCGATTATTTGCTCGTCGCAGCGGGCGCATTCCGCATCATCCGTGATAGCGATATTGAGGTTGAGGAAGAAGCTGAAGACCTTGTCCGCTACTTCCGCAGCGCCATAAAGCGGCGCCGTCGGGGGCGGATTATTCGGCTGAAGCTGGAAAAGGGCCTACCAAGCGAATTGGCGACTTTAATCCGTTCGGAACTTGGCGCTGGCGCATCCATTGTGGTCGAAACGGTTGGTTTCTTGGGCATTGGCGACCTCGGGCAATTGGTGGACGAAGACCGACCTACCCTCAAATTCCCGTCTTACTCGCCGCGCTTCCCGGAACGCATATTGGAACATGACGGCGATTGTTTTTCGGCAATTAGCCAAAAAGACATCGTTATCCACCACCCCTATGAGAGCTTTGACGTTGTGCTGGCGTTTCTGCAGCAGGCAGCGCTGGATCCGGACGTCGTGGCGATTAAACAAACGCTGTATCGTGCCGGCAAGCAATCCGCCGTCATTCGCGCCTTGTGTGAAGCGGCCGAGGCCGGAAAATCGGTGACTGCTATTGTCGAGCTCAAGGCGCGGTTTGACGAAGAGCAAAATCTGCATTGGGCATCGCAGTTGGAAAATTCTGGCGTACAAGTCGTCTACGGCTTCATCGATATGAAGACACATGCCAAAATCTCTCTGGTGGTCCGCCGCGAGGCCGATGGGTTCCGGACCTATTGCCACTTGGGCACCGGCAATTATCACCCGATCACCGCCAAAGTGTATACCGACATCAGCTTCTTTACCGCTGACCCACGCGTGGGCCATGATGCCGGACAGATTTTCAATTATATAACAGGTTATATCCCGCCAACCGAGTTGAAGCTGTTGACCATGAGCCCGCTGGGCTTGCGCGAAAAAATCATGTCGTTGATTGACGATGAAATTGCCCATGTCGCCGTAGGGCGGCCCGGTGCAGTTTGGGCAAAGCTCAATTCTTTGGTCGACAAGGCCGTCATCGACAAATTATATGAGGCGAGCGAGGCCGGCGTTGAAATTGATCTAGTGGTGCGCGGCATTTGCTGCTTGCGGCCCGGCGTTAAGGGCCTGTCGTCGCGGATCCGCGTGAAGTCCGTCGTCGGGCGCTTCCTTGAGCACAGCCGTATTTGGGCGATGGGCAATGGCGCAGACTTGCCGAACCCTAATGCCAAAGTCTTCATCTCTTCAGCAGATTGGATGTCGCGCAATTTTGACCGCCGCGTAGAATATATGCTGCCGATTGAGAACCCTACCGTGCATGACCAAATCCTTGATCAGGTTATGGTTGCAAACCTCCTCGACAACCAGCAAAGCTGGATGCTGCGTCCGGATGGACGCTATGAGAGGGTGAAAGCCGGAAGCATGCCATTTAATCTGCATCATTATTTTATGACCAATGCGTCGCTTTCTGGCCGCGGAGGTGCGCTCGCAGATGACAAGAAGGTTCCAACGCTGAGCCTCGTCCGACAAAGATGAAGGCGGTGCGTCAGGCCGTCATAGATATTGGCTCAAATACCGTTCGGCTCGTTGTATACGCGGGGCTACCACGTGCGCCCATGCCCATTTACAACGAAAAAAGTAGGGTAAAGCTTGGGGCGTGCCTTGCTGGCGATGGTGAAATTGACAAAGCGACGATGAAAAAGGCGCTGGCCGCACTCGCGCGGTTCGAAACGCTTGCCCGCGCGATGCAGGTGGACAGCATGTGCGTGGTCGCCACCGCCGCAACGCGGGAAGCCAAAAATGGGCATGAGTTGGTCGAAAAAGCAGCCGCGATTGGTATTCGCGTTGATGTGCTTGATGGCAATGCCGAGGCAACGGCGGCCGGCTATGGCGTGTTGAGCGACAATCCCTTCGCCAATGGCTATGTTGGCGACCTTGGCGGCGGTAGCCTTGAACTTATCCGCATCGCCGATGGCAAATTGGGCGCGCGCGTATCGCTGCCGCTGGGCACATTGCGGCACGATGTCCTGATTGGAAAATCGGCCAAGCAGGTCGTAGCAATGTTGCGTGATGATATTGCCAAGACAATGGGCAAGCGCGCCTTCCCGATTGAAACCGACCTGCCCTTTTATATGATTGGCGGCTCATGGCGCAGTTTTGCGCGGCTGCACATGCATGAAACCGGTTATCCGCTGACCATATTGTCCAATTATGAAATGCCGCCAGAGGCTCCAGACGTGCTCGCCCCGCTCACCCAAGACATGGAAGCCTTAACGCGGTCCAACGTGGTCGCAGCGGGCCGCATTTCCGAACTGCCGGGGGCCACCACATTGTTGGGTGGCATTGTCGGATTATTGAAGCCAAGCAAGCTCGTAACGAGCATCTATGGCCTGCGCGAGGGGTTGTTGTTTGAACAATTGACGCCTGCCGAACGCAAGCAAGACCCATTAATTGCCGCCGCACGTTTTGAAGGCGAACGGCTTGGGCGCTTTCCCTTTCATGGAGATGCCCTTGCCGAATGGATTGCGCCGGTATTTGCGGGGCAAAGTGCACATGATGCGCGGCTGTGCCAGGCGGCGTGTTTGCTGTCCGACAGCGTGTGGAACGTGAACCCCGAATATCGCGCCGACCATGCGCTTGACCTTGCATTGGACGGCAGCTGGCCCGGCGTCAGCGCCAGCGAACGCGCCGTCATCGCTGCGGCTTTATGGACGGTGCACACCGGAAAGCGCCCCCTTCCCGAAACGCTGATAGCATTGGCCAAACCAGAGGCGCTGGCCCAAGCGGTGATTTGGGGCCTCGCCATTCGCGTTGCCCACCGCCTTGATGGCGGCACCGGCGGCGCGCTTGCCGACAGCCGTCTCGACGGCGATGGCGCGACGCTTCGCCTCTATCTCAGCGGCTCGGCCGTGCGGCTAAAGTCCAACAGCGTCTCGCGCCGTTTGCAAGCGCTTGGCGAAGTGCTTGGCTATGCGCAGACGGCGATTATGGGCTGAAGCAAGTTTGGCGGGTGCGGGAGGAGAGTTTCCCTCCCCCCATCACGCTCTCACCCCATCGGATACAATATTTCTTTCGTCACCTTGTGCACCGCGGTCATCACCTCATCGCTCAGCTTCAGGTCAATCGCGGCGAAGATATCATCCAACTGATCTTCCTTGCTGACGCCAACCATCGTCGATGCGACAAAGTCATGCTGTTTCGACCAAGCGGTTGCCAGCGTCACTGGCGACATGCCCGCCTCTTGCGCAATCGCGACAATCCGCATCGTGCTTTCAAGTGCGCGTGGCCCGGCAAAACGCTGCGCCATTTCGACTTGGCGCGATCCGGCCATTTCGAGATAGCGTGAGAAACGCGCGCCTTCGGGGCGGGCGCCGTCGAGATATTTGCCGGACAATACACCGCCACCCAAGGGCGAATAAGGCAGAAGGGAAATACCCTCCTGACGGCAGACTTGCTTTAACTCGTCTTCAAACCGGCGGTTGTTAATCGAAAAATTGTTCTGGATGCTCTCATAGCGCGCGACGCCAAGGCGCTCCGATGTCGCCAACGACTTCATCAGGCCGTAGCTTGTCTCGTTGGAGCAACCCAATACGCGCACCTTGCCCGACCGCACCAGTTCGTCGAGCACCTCCATCGTTTCATCATAAGCAAGGCCATGGTCGGGCCAATGCGTTTGATACAGGTCGATATAATCGGTCTGTAAGCGGCGCAGGCTTTCTTCCACCGCGGTGATGATATTGTGGCGGTCCAGCGTGGTCATGCCGCCGCGCTTGGGCGATTTGAACCAGGTGTGACTTGGGCCGGAGACCTTGGTTGCCATGATGATGGCATCGCGGTTCTTACCCTTCATCCAGCGGCCGACAATATCTTCTGTCCGGCCAACCCATTTAATGTCCGGCGGCACGGGATAGCCTTCGGCGGTGTCGAAAAAATTGATGCCGGTATCAAGGCATCTGTCGAGAATGCGATGCGCCTCCGCCTCATGGGTTTGCGACCCAAAGGTCATGGTGCCCATGCAAATGTCAGACACGTAAATGGCGCTTTTGCCGATGCGACGATGTTCCATAATTCTCTCTCCCTAGTATTGTCCTGCCGCACCAACGACCAAAAATGCAAGCGCGGCCAACAGCCCAGCCACGCGGTTTGAACGGAACTGGCCAAGCGCATTGCTGCCATCGGATTTCAGCGATGCGACCTGCATGCCCAAATGAAAGGCGACCGGAAGGAGCGCAACCAAAGCCTGCTTTTCGGGGCGAACGCTCCAAATCGCCATGCCCCAACCGAGCAATGTCAAAATATAGAATGCCGCCACGCCAAGCCGGACGCTGCCGCCCAGCCGCAAGGCGCTCGATTTAATCCCGACCAACGCATCATCTTCGCGATCCTGCATTGCATATATCGTATCATAGCCAACGACCCAGAATATCGTGCCGGCATACAACCAGAACATGGCAGCATTGACCTGCCCCGTGATCGCGACCCAGCCGACCAATGCGCCCCAGCTAAACACCAGCCCAAGCCAAAGCTGCGGCCACCAAGTAATACGCTTCATAAACGGATATGCCGCAACCAGAAGGATGCTGCCCAAGGCGGCAATCTGCGCCTCCCACCGGAGCTGAATGAGCACCAGCAGGCCGATGGCGCACAAGCCAAACAGAAACGCCCATGCCGCCTGCACGCCAATATCGCCGCTGGGCAACGGCCGTGACGCCGTGCGCGCGACTTGCGCATCCAGATCGCGGTCCACGATATCATTATACACGCACCCCGCCCCGCGCATCACGATCGCGCCCAGCAGCATCCACAAAGCAAGGTCCCAGCGCTGGATAAGCCCACCCGATAGCGCCAGCCCGAATATACAGGGCCAAAACAACAGCCACCAGCCAATGGGACGGTCCAATCGCGCCAAAAGGGCCAACGCGCGCAGCTTCACCGGCAGCAGTCCAATGATACCGCTATGTTCGCTGTCGGGGACAAGATTCGATGTCATAACGCGGGCACTGCCAAAATTAATCCTGCGCGTCATCTGCGAAGTTCGCGCGGGTTCAGTTGGGAGATGACGGCAGCCCTATTTGCGGGTAGACACGAGACATGCCCGCAATACCCGCCTGGCCCCCAAAATCGACACCCCGGTTGTTTGTGGAACAACCGTTGGCTGTGGGCGCGACCCTGAACATCGCTGGCAACAGCGCGCATTACCTCACAGGTGTCATGCGCCTGAAAGAGGGTGCGCCGGTAAAGCTGTTTGACGATATTTCCGGCGAATTTCTTGCGACGATAGCACATCTGGGCAAACGCGACCTTGACCTCACAGTCGATAGCAAGTTGCGTGATCGTGAACTCAGCCCGGACCTTTGGATTTGTCAGGCGCTCGTTAAAAAAGACCGTTTCGACTGGATCGCCGAAAAAGCATGTGAGCTCGGCATATCGCGCTTTGTGCCTTTGCTGACCGCGCGCTGCGTAGTGGATAAGGTCAAGGATGATCGCCTGCGCATGCATATGATTGAAGCCGCCGAGCAATGCGAGCGCACCGCGTTACCGCAGATTGCAACGCTCACCCGAATCGAGGCGCTCTTACAAAAATGGCCAACCGAACGAACGCTCTATTTCTGCGATGAACGCGGTGGCGAACCGTTTCTAGACGCCATTACGGCCGGACCTGGCGCAGTGTTAATCGGGCCAGAAGGTGGCTTCACAGACAGCGAAAATGCGGCCATCCGTGCACATCCCAGCGCGCGACCAGTATCGCTTGGCCCGCGCATATTGCGCGCCGACACCGCAGCGGTCACTGCTATTTCCGTTTGGATGGCCAACAACGGCGATTGGTCGGCGTAGCTTATGCTGCGACTTACCCGTTCAACACTGTATGGCATGAACCATAAATCTGCTGGCAATATAGCGGTGACATTTCTAAACCGCCGGCATGAGCACAAAAACAACTTCGGACCGTAAAGATCCCGTCATCGAAACCCGCGATCAACTGGTCGCCGCGATTGCCAAGGGGGAAAAGCCCAGGGACCGTTGGCGCATTGGCACCGAGCATGAGAAATTTGTCTATAACCGCAGCGACCATCACGCGCCGTCTTATGATGAACCGGGCGGTATTCGTGATCTGCTAATGGCGATGACCGAGTTCGGTTGGGAGCCTGTGTACGAAAACGGCAATGTTATCGCCATGAGCGGCAGCGACGGTGCCATAAGCCTTGAGCCTGCGGGCCAGCTTGAACTGTCGGGTGCGCCGCTTGAGAATCTGCACCAAACCTGCGCCGAGACCGGGCGGCATTTGCGGCAGGTCAAAGCCATTGGCGACAAGACCAACACCAGCTTTTTGGGCCTTGGGCTTTGGCCAGACAAGACACGCGCCGAACTGCCCGTCATGCCCAAGGGCCGTTACGACATCATGCTGCGGCATATGCCACGTGTTGGCAGCATGGGCCTTGATATGATGCTGCGCACATGCACGATTCAGGTCAATCTTGATTATGCGAGCGAAGCCGACATGGCACATAAGTTCCGTACGTCGCTTGCGCTTCAGCCCTTGGCCACGGCCTTGTTTGCAAATTCGCCTTTCTTGCAAGGCAAACCCAACGGCTTCCTGTCCTACCGCAGCTATATCTGGTCCGACACGGACTCGCAGCGTACGGGCATGTTGCCATTCGTGTTCGACGCCAATTTTGGGTATGAACAATATGTCGATTATATGCTGAAGGTGCCGATGTATTTCGTCTACCGTGACGGCAAATATATTGACGCGGCGGGTTTGGATTTCCGCGACTTCTTAAAGGGAGAGCTTTCGGTTCTGCCGGGGGAAAAACCCACGGTGAGCGACTGGGAAGACCATATGTCGACCGCTTTTCCTGAAGTGCGCCTGAAAAGCTTCTTGGAAATGCGCGGCGCCGATGGTGGCCCATGGAACCGCATTTGCGCCCTGCCTGCTTTCTGGGTCGGCTTGCTCTATGATCAAGCTGCCCTTGACGCTGCATGGGACGAGGTAAAGCATTGGACCATGGAAGAGCGCGAAACGCTGCGCAGTGCAGTTCCAGCGCAAGGGTTGAACGCAGCAATTCCTGGCGGTGGCAAGCTGCTGGATCTGGCTGGCCGCATATTGGATATCTCATCTTCTGGCTTGGCTGCCCGCAACTGCCTCAACGGCAGCGGCGACAATGAAACCGGATATCTTGACCCATTGCGCGAAATCGTCGCCAGCGGCAAAACCGTCGCGGAACAGCTGCTCGACAAATTTCATGGCGAATGGGGCGGCGATGTATCGCGCGTCTATGACGAAATGAGCTTCTAATCGATTAGCATCGAAAGCAGACTTGCCCCGTGCGCATATCGGCGTTAAAGGCACCATTCTTCGTAGAAATGCGAAGTGCAGGAGTTTAGCTCAGTTGGTAGAGCATCGGTCTCCAAAACCGAGGGCCGTGGGTTCGAGTCCCCCAACTCCTGCCATTTTCTTTCACTTTTACAGGTATTTACGACCCCTCGCCTGCCTGACCGGCTTAACTAAACTCAATGCGCCTTGCGCTTGGCGAAGATGTGGTGGACCAACACAATCACCGCACCGATGGCAAGACCGGCGACGCCGCTCATCGCCGCATCGGCGACCCAAGCCAACGCCCCTTCATATAGGCCCAAAAACTCTGCGGGATGGATGCCAAAGCCGTGGACGACAATCTGCCCGCCAACCCATAGCATCGCGGCTGTACCCACCGTCGACAGCGCGGTCAGCAATTTTGGCATGCCCTGCACCAAAAAGCGGCCAATCGCTTGCGAAGCGCCGTTTTCTTTGCCCGCCATGTGCAGTCCAATATCATCCATCTTCACGATCAGGCCAACAACGCCATACACCGCGATGGTAATCGCCACCGCAACAAAGGCCAATGTCCCAGCCTCCAGCCAGATGGATGTTTCGGCAAGGCTCCTTACCTCGTTCAGTGCAATTGCCATGATTTCTGCCGACAAGATAAAATCCGTACGCACCGCGCCTTTAACCATATTTTGTTCATGTTCGGAGCTGGTCAATTCCGCTAATTGCTCGGCCAGATTTTCCGTCTCATGCGGCACGATTTTTTCCCAGACCTTCTCTGCGCCTTCAAAACACAGATAGGCGCCGCCCAGCATAAGAAGCGGCGTTACAGCCCAAGGCAGGAACAGGCTCAACAGCAACGCAACTGGCAATATGATCACCAGCTTGTTGAAGAACGAACCCTTTGCAATGCGCCAGATGATTGGCAATTCGCGGTCGGGGGTAAATCCGGTCACATATTGCGGGGTGACTGCGGTATCGTCGATCACCACACCTGCGGCCTTGCTGCCGGCCTTACCCGCTGCGGCGGCAACATCGTCTAAGGATGCAGCGGCAACTTTGGCAATCATCGCAATATCGTCAAGTAAGGCAGCGAGACCGGATGGCATGTTGAATTTCCCTTGATGAGATAGAGCCTTGAGAGATAGCCAACAACCTCAACAGTTCAAGGCCGTTCGGTATTGCGCGATCCACAGCCCCGCTTTCCTAAACGGACTTGCCTGCGTTTGTTTGGTATCTTGCGTTGCGGCGAATCCATCGCTACAGACCTAGTCTTTCCGAATTGGGAACCTATATCGCTCTCGACCCGCCGGTCGGAGCGCTGGCGGCTATCCTCGGGATCGAACAGGAAGAAACGATATGGCAAAGACAAGCCCCGGTGAATTCATCCGTCAAGTGCGGACTGAAATCGGTAAGGTGGTATGGCCGACAAGGCAGGAAACCGTGCAGACCGCAATCATGGTGTTGATCATGACCATCATCCTTGCCGTTTTCTTTTTGGGCGTCGACGCGGTATTTGCCGCAATCGTAAAGGGACTGCTCGCGCTCGCCGAAGGCTAAGCGCGGACCCTGCAGAGAGTTTTGGGGAAAAGAATAGATATTATGGCACGCTGGTACATCATTCACGCTTATTCGGGCTTTGAAAACAAGGTCCGTGACCAGATTCTCTCTGAAGCAGAGCGCATTGGCCTCTCGCAGTTGGTAGAGGCTGTCGAGGTTCCAACCGAACAGGTCACGGAAGTGCGCCGCGGCAAGAAGATTAAGGCGGAGCGCAAATTCTTCCCTGGTTATGTTCTGGCAAAGCTGAACATGAACGATGACGTTTACCATTTGGTCAAGAACACGGCAAAGGTCACTGGCTTTCTAGGCGCGGGCAACAAGCCGCAGCCGATCACTGAAGCCGAAGCAGCACGCATCCTGAACACCAAGCAGGAACTCGATGCCGCGCCAAAGAAGCGCGTTTCGGTGGACTACGAAATTGGCGATCAGGTCAAGGTACTTGGCGGGCCATTTGCAAGCTTCAATGGCTTGGTAGAAGAGCTCGACTTCGACAAGAACCGCGTCAAGGTATCGGTCAGCATCTTTGGCCGTGCAACTCCAGTCGAGCTGGACTTTGAAGAAGTCGAATTGATGAAGTAACGGCCCTTTCCCTGCGAGGGAAAGAATATAGCAACCGGCGACCCGTCCAGCCACAGGCTTGGCTTGCTTTTCCAGCTCACTTCACCTATTTGCGCCCCTCCTTCGATGAGAATCGAGGGAACCCGTGCGGGAGGTTGTCGCCAAAGAGATTTGGACGCGACTGTTTGACCGCTTAATTTGATCCGCCTTCGCCCTTGCGGGCTTTGGCGGAGAAAGAATGAAAGGAGGCCACATATGGCCAAGAAAATTGACGGCTATATCGGCCTGCAAGTACCTGCAGGTTCAGCCACACCATCCCCGCCAATCGGCCCAGCATTGGGTCAGCGCGGCGTGAACATCATGGAATTCTGCAAGCAATTCAATGCGGCGACCGCCGACATGGAAAAAGGCACGCCAATTCCAACGAAGATCACAGTTTTTTCTGACAAAAGCTTTACCTTCGCCATGAAGTCACCGCCTGCGACCTATCTGATCAAGAAGGTTTTGGGCCTGAAGTCCGGTTCGAAAGAGCCAGGCAAGATCACCGCTGGAAAAATCACCCGCGCGCAGCTTGAAGAAGTCGCAACCATCAAGATGGCCGACCTCAACGCGAACGACATGGACGCAGCAGTTAAAATCATCGCAGGCTCGGCTACCGCCATGGGCCTCGAAGTAGTGGAGGGCTGATCCGATGGCCAAGCTGACCAAAAAAGCAAAATCGCTCGCGCATCTCGATGCGGACAAATTGTACGGCGTTGATGAAGCGTTGAAGGCAATCAAGGAAATGGCGACTGCCAAATTCGACGAGACCATTGAAGTCGCGTTGAACCTTGGCGTTGACCCACGTCATGCGGACCAGATGGTCCGTGGCATGGTTTCGCTTCCCGCCGGCACCGGTAAAGACATGAAAGTCGCTGTGTTCGCACGTGGTGACAAGGCAACTGCGGCAACAGCCGCTGGTGCCGATAAGGTCGGCGCTGAAGACCTGATGGAAGATATGCTGGCTGGCAATCTCGATTATGACCGCGTTATCGCAACGCCGGACATGATGGGCATCGTTGGCCGCTTGGGTAAGACCTTGGGTCCAAAGGGCCTGATGCCAAACCCAAAGCTGGGCACGGTTACGATGGACGTTGCCGAAGCCGTTAAGGCGGCAAAGGCCGGTCAGGTTGAATTCCGCGTTGAAAAGCAGGGGATCATCCACAGCGGCATCGGTAAGAAGAGCTTCTCTGATTCCGACCTGCGCAAGAATTTCGACGCATTGGTTGATGCCGTCATCAAGAACAAACCAAGCGGTTCCAAGGGCAAATATGTCCGCCGCGTTGCGGTTAGTTCGTCAATGGGCCCAGGCCTCAAGATTGATCTGGCGGACGTCCCTGGCGCTTAAGGCGTTTCGGCAATGAACACATAAAGGGCTGGAGGGAAACCTCCGGCCCTTTTTCTTTGGATGGCTATACGCGTTCGCCATACATCCGTTCGCGTCGGTTCGGGCGAGCGCACGGCAAGCGGACCGATTTAATCTATTTTCGAAATAGGTTGAACAAATCGCGGCCATAAAAGGCTTAACGCCAATCCGCCCATGACCAACGCAGCGGCAAGCAATTTCCAGGTCTGCAACGGCTCGCCTAAGAACAAGGCGGACGCCCCCATGCCGAATATCGGTACCAGCAACGCCATCGGGGCAACGGTTGCCGCCGGATGCCGCGCCAAAAGCCATCCCCAAATGCCATAGCCGAACATGGTATTGCCAACCGCTTGCCAGACAACCGCCGCCCACGTCGTCGCTGTTGCCGCGTGCACACCCGCCATAAAGGCTGGTGCACCTTCAAAGAGCAAGGCGAGGATGAGCAGTGGCGGCACGGCAAAGATGCTGGCCCATACCACATAAGCGAGCATGTCGACCTTACCTGCGGCACGCGAAACCATATTCCCGCTCGACCAGCAAAAAGCCGCCATGACGACAAGTATCAATCCCAATGGCGTCGCGCTGCCGTCCGAATGGGTCAGGATCACCGCAAGCCCGCTTGTCGCCAAGCCGAGCGCAGTCCATTGGAACCCGCGCACCCGCTCGCCCGTCAACCGCATCGATAGGGCAATGGTAAAGAAGACCTGAATCTGGACAACCAGTGAGGCGAGGCCCGGCGTAATATAGCTTTTCATCGCCAGAAACAGCAGGCCAAATTGCCCCGCTCCGATCAGTATCCCGTAAGCAGCCAGATTGAATACAGGCACCGCAGGCCGTTTCAGGAAAAATGCAGCTGGCAGAAAAGCGCAGGTAAAGCGCAACGTCGCGAGCCACAAAGGTGGCAAATGGGTCAGCGCCAGTTTGATAACAACGAAATTCGTTCCCCACACGGCCATGACCGCAATCGCGAGCAGAAGATGCAAGCGGGGTAAGGCGGTGTTTTGCGGCATAGACGCGCCCTAACGGCTTCGTCCATTTTTGCGAACTGTTTAATCCAGCAGCACAATTTCTACAGGCAGGTCGCTGAACTTTTCACCGCAATATTGTTCGGGCCAATGCGCAAAGGGACGCACCGCCCCTGCGCTGCGCCAGCGGTACACACGCGAAAGATCAACGTCGGCCATCACCCACGCCCCCTGCCCCTCGGTCCCGATCGCCACTATCCCGTCATCAGGGCTATCGCCATCGGGCGGAACGAAAACCCCGGCCGCGCCATAATTTTCGTCGAGCGCTGGCGACCACGGGGCCATGCCAACGGTTGGCGCCTGCACCACAAAAATTTGGTTTTCCAGCGCCCGCGCCTGCGCCCCAATCCGAACGCGGTGATAGCCCTGCAGAGTGTCTGTGCAGGAAGGACACAGAATGACCTGCGCACCTGCAGCGGCCTGCGGCCGTGCGATCATCGGGAATTCGACATCATAACAGGTAGAGATGCCCAGCATGCCCAAGGGCGTGCGGAAAACACGCAATTCTGTTCCGCCTTTGATGTCCCAGGATTCACGTTCGAACAGGGTCATCATGATTTTGTCCTGATACCCTTTTTGCCCATCGGGCATATAGAGTGTCGCGCGGTTCACAATCTGCCCGTCATCTTGGCCGAAGGGTCGGGTCCCGCCAAGCAGGACAACCCCAAACCGCCGGGCCAGATCCGCATAATGCCCGTCAATGCTTGGCCCCAATGCAATGACCGCGCGCAACGAGGCGTGCAGGTCGCTTGCCGTTGATCGGTCGATCGCGGCCAATTCCATCGCCGCATATTCGGGAAATACCAAAAGCTGTGCGCCTTGCGCCGCAGCATCGCGCACCCATTGTTCAACCTTGGCCTGCCAGCTGGCAAGGCTATCGGGTTGCCCTATCAGATATTGCGCTGCGGCTATACGGACCGACGCGGTCATAGGTCCCGCATCCAGAATTGCATGAGATGCGCGCTTTCAAAATCATCCCCCAGATCCTGCCATGCAAGCGTTCCGGTCAAACCTTCGACCGGCGTGTACCCACGGGCGCGCCAGAAAGGGTGCAAATCGCGTGGTGCTTCGGGCCGCATCGGGTGATCTTCGGGACGGATCACCGCACAAAAGGACGCCTGGACCGCCCCTGCAGCGCGGACAGCAGCTTCGCGGGCGTCGAAAAAGCGATGGCCGATGCCCTGCCCCTGATAGGCGGGCAGCAAGACCGACTCCCCGAAATAGAAGATATGCGCGACATCCAGTCCGTGTCGCCGCAACGGTTCCTGAAACTCCGGCTTTTGGGCCGCCATGGGCGATGCCGTCGCCGCACCGACAATCGCGTCACCGTCCTTTGCCACGACAAGCACCGCGCCGGGTTCCCGGAAAAATTCGGCGAGATAGTCCGCCTCATAGTCCGCGGTCCCTTCATAGAGATAGGGCCAGCCCCGAAAGATACGGATACGCAGATCGTAGAGCGCCGGAATGGCAGCGCGGCGCTCCCCCGGATCAGTCAAAGTGCAGACGTCTACGGTCATGAAACTTGGGCAATCCATTCGGTGAGATTATAGTAAACCGACACGCGGGTGATTTTCCCGTTTGCGATCTCAAAAAAACCGCCGGCTGGCAAGCTGTAGCTCTGCCCATGCGCTGCAGGAAAACCTTCATCTGCAACCTTGTAAATGCCATCCACGATAAATTCTGCCGCCGCACGCTTGCCATCCGGACTTGTCATGATGGCGATGTCATGTAGCTGTTCGCTATAGGCATGATCCATCCGGCCGAGAAAGGCGCGAAAAGCCGCCTTGCCAACTTCACGGTCCCCTTGATTGATATCATGCGCCACGCCGTCATCAAGACACGCCAAAATAGCTTCAACATCCATGGCGTTGAAAGCAGCATAATATGCGCCAATCAAAGCGGTCGTTTGTTCACGAGTGTCCGGCATGAGCCTTTTGTCCTTTAGCCTTAAGATTTCCCAAACGATTAAGTCAGCGCAGCAACGCTTGTCCAGTAAGATAAATTGTCCAGACTTTCATAGGATTTTGAAATTCCGCCTCTACCGACAAAGGCCAATGGGATAGCCGTGCTTGACTCTGCCCCCAACCCTGCTAGTTGCACCCTTGTTCGGTGAAGCGACGGCTTCACCGGCAACCGTCCGAGACAGTTGGTGATGGTAATTTGCCCATCTTAATGTCCAGCCTAGACGGGGATAGAGATTTCAGGATTGGCTTTGGCCATCCTTCGCCATTGCTCCGACATAATGTCGTGTGCGTTCGGCATGAAACTTCCCCACGGACTAAGTCAGCGTTAGTGCCCATCCGGGCGCTTCGCTTTTCGTGTTGGGCTTTACCGGTTCGCCGGGAGGGCTCGAATAAGGAGTAATGCATGAACCGTTCTGAAAAGACCGAAACAGTTGCATCGCTGAACGCCACTTTTAATGAAGCGGCGGTTGTTGTCGTCACCCGGAATCTCGGGCTGACGGTTGCACAATCGACCGACCTTCGTTTGAAGATGCGCGATGCGGGCGCAACTTATAAGGTCGCCAAGAACCGTCTTGCCAAAATCGCCCTTGAGGGAACGTCTTATGGTGCGTTAGCTGAATTGCTAACCGGACCTACGGCGCTCGCCACATCGTCGGACCCGGTCGCCGCTGCAAAGATTGCGGTCGAGTTCGCAAAAACCAATGACAAACTTGAAATTGTCGGCGGTGCGATGGGTGACACATTCCTCGATGTAAATGGTGTTAAGGCGCTGGCTTCATTGCCATCGCTCGATCAACTGCGCGCGACGATTATCGGGCTTGTACAAGCACCGGCAACGAAGATCGCTCAGCTGTCGACAGCACCGGCTGCGAAATTGGCACGCGTTTTTGGTGCCTATGCTGACCAAAAGGCAGCGTAACTTTTTAAATGAAACCGGCTGCGTCCCATGGTTTTTAACCGGCTGGGCGAGCCCTACAGATATGACAGAAAATCGGAGTGTTATTTAAATGGCTGATATTGAAAAGCTTGTAGACCAACTTTCGGCTTTGACCGTTCTTGAAGCGGCTGACCTTGCAAAGGCTTTGGAAGAAAAATGGGGCGTTAGCGCCGCTGCCGCTGTTGCTGTTGCCGGCCCTGCCGCTGCTGCTGCACCTGCTGCTGAAGAGCAGACTGAATTCGACGTTATCCTGACCGGCGACGGCGGAAACAAGATTGCAGTCATCAAGGAAGTCCGCGCAATCACCCAGCTTGGTCTGACCGAAGCAAAGGCTCTTGTTGAGTCCGCGCCAAAGGCGATCAAGGAAGGCGTGAACAAGGCAGAAGCCGAAGACATCAAGGCGAAGATCCTTGCAGCCGGCGGAACCGTCGAACTGAAGTAATCTTGCTTTGGGGCTTGTCTCCAAATATGATTTTAAAAAGGGCGGCGCCTTTGGCTCCGCCCTTTTTTGTGCTAAAAACGCACGCAATGGCTTCGCCAGATTTCCTTGAAATTATCTGCAGCAACAGGCAGTCATACGATATGAGTGACAATGCAGACCTCGCGGCGCTAATCCGCAACGTCCCGGATTACCCAAAACCGGGGATCATGTTCCGCGACGTGTCCAGCTTGCTTCTGGATGCAGGCGGCTATCTTACCATGATTGACCGACTGGCGGCCTTGGTTGACCCCGATACTGCGCTTGTCGCCGGTATTGAGGCGCGCGGCTTCATTGTGGCTTCTGGCATCGCCTATGCGCTTGGCCTCGGGCAATTGATGCTCCGGAAACCCGGCAAATTACCGGGAGAGAAAATCGGCATCGATTACACGCTTGAATATGGCACCGACCGGATCGAAATGCATGTCGGCCATGTCAAACCGGACCAGAAAGTGTTGCTTGTCGACGATCTGATCGCCACTGGCGGCACCGCATTGGCCGGCGTCGACCTCATCCGGCAAGGCGGAGGAAAGGTCGAACAGGCTTTGTTTATCGTCGATTTACCCGATTTGGGCGGCGCAGAAAAATTGCGCGGGCAAAATATACGCGTTGATGCGCTCATCGGCTTCGACGGCGACTGAAACCCCTTAGGATTGCGGGTAGCGGTTTGCGCAGGTCTGGATCGCCGATTGATCGGGTCGCGGGCCGCTCACCTCGAACCGCGCGATATATCCGCCCAATTTCAATTGCTCGGTGAATCCCGTCAAGCGATATCCGACCGCTTCAAATTCACAAAACAACAGCTTCGGCGGAATGCCATGGCGGTCCGTTGCGCGGTCGCGGTCAACGACGATCACTTGTCCGCCCTTTGCCAATGCAGGCCGCATACGCCACAGAAACGCGTATGGCTCTTCGATTTCATGATACATATGCACCATGAAAATCCGGTCGAAGCTGTTCTCGGGAAGGCGGGGATCATCTGCCGCACCTTCCTTGATCGCAACATTGTCGAGTTGCTCTCGGGTGACGCGCTCGCCTAAACGATCCAGCGCGCCGCGATTAATATCCTGCGCCAATACGCGGCCCTTGGGGCCAACCCGCTCGGCAAGCCTTATGGTGTAATATCCCTCGCCCGCACCAATATCGGCCACGGTTGTG
>Ga0214919_10002820_pt1 | contig 26878 bp, 21 predicted proteins | sample LL1503_MetaG_FD_177994 | JGI IMG/M metagenome (GOLD analysis project Ga0214919, IMG submission 177994) | Freshwater microbial communities from Lake Lanier, Atlanta, Georgia, United States - LL-1503 | ecosystem: Environmental > Aquatic > Freshwater > Lake | place: USA: Georgia | collected...
CCAATAAAATCATGGATAAAATAATAATCTCACGTACAGATAGTATTGGCGATGTCATTTTAACCTTGCCACTTTGTGTATGGTTGAAAAAGCAATTTCCTCAAACAGAATTGGTTTTTTTAGGTCGTTCATATACTAAAGACATCATTGCCTGTTTTGATGTAGTTGATACATTTTTGAATTTTGATGATTTTTCAAGTCTTCCAACAAGCGAACGAATAGCGAGATTAAAAGCGGATTGTATAATTCATGTTTTTCCTAATAGAGAAATAGCGGCACTTTCCAAAAAAGCAAAAATTCCAATGAGAATTGGAACTGCACACCGTATTTTTCATTTGTTAACATGTAATTATCGTTTAAATTTTAGTAGAAAACGATCTTTATTACATGAGTCACAATTAAATTTTGAACTTCTTAAGCCCTTAGGATTTAATGAAACACCAAGTTTTGATTCCTTGTTTCAATCTTTGAATCATTTTAATATTCCAACTGTTTCTCTACCAACTGAATTTTCTGGTATTGATTTCTCAAATACAATTATTTTACACCCAAAATCTCAGGGAAGCGCTGTGGAATGGCCACTTGAAAAATATATTGAATTGGCAAAAGTATTAGTTCAACAAAAAAAAACAGTGATTTTTACAGGAACAGAAAATGAGGGAAAAGAATTTAGCGCCATTCTCCCAGTTCATCCGCAAATAATTGATAGCTCAGGGAAATTAAATCTTAAGCAGTTGATTTTCTTAATTTCAAGTTGTGAAGCACTCGTTGCTTGTTCAACGGGCCCGTATCATATTGCTGGCATTAGCGGAATAAAAGCTATTGGCTTATTTTCTCCTCGCAAGCCAATTCATCCAGGTCGGTGGAGAGCTTTAGGGAATAAATCAGTTGCTCTGGTTTTTGATTCCTCTTGTAGTAAATGCGGGAAAGGGAAAGCTTGTTCTTGTATAGAAAATATTAGCGTTCAAAGTGTTCTTTCAGCTATTAATGAAGCGCACTAAAACATTCTTGTTTTCCTTTCATTCCTATGGTTTTCTGGCTTTCTGCGCATTTATTTTCTCTTTGGGAATTCTACCGCAATCTTTTTTTTCTTTGGAATTCTCTTCTGCTATAGCACTTGCTGTTTTTGGAGTTTACAATGGCCACCGTTTATTGAAATTTCATCAATCAAAATTAACCAGAGAAATGAGCGCTTGGCTGAGTAAGAATCTTCTAGCTATTCGCAGTTTTGTTGTGTTTGGAGTAGCTTTAAGTTGCGTTTTATTCATTCATTTATTTTCTCTTTTTTCTTCAGCTATTTTTTTATTGGGAATAACTCTTCTGCTTTCAGCTTTTTATAGCGGCGTATTTTCCTATTTTATTCTCAGAGAAATCCCTTTTTTAAAGGCACTATTGGTTACTATCTCTTGGTTTATTATTTTAGTTTATATTCCAAAATCTTATGGGCATAATTTCCAATACATTGATTTTTCTTTCCTCATTTTATTTTATGCCTTGACGCTACCAAGTGATTTAAAAGATGTAAAATTTGACCCTGCTTCTTTTAAAACAATTCCTCAACTTATTGGCAGTAAAAAAAGTTTGCTTCTTTTTAATGTCCTCATGGCATTATTCTTACTATTAAATTGCATAAATGATCGTTTAAACCTTTTCTATTCAATTAGTATTCTACTTTTCTTGATTCTATTAACGCGGTATTATCTAGTAAAATCTAGTTCTTTTCGCCTTGAGTTATTTGATTTTAGTCTATTTTTAGTAGGACTAGGATTTTTGTTTAGCACTAGGTTTTAATATCTCTAGGTAACTTTTGAAATTACTTTAGCAATATATCTCTTTGGAGTTTGTTGAACTTTATATCTTTGTAAAATAATTTACCAAAATGGAATACAATTTTCGGGACATAGAACATAAATGGAGAACTTTTTGGGCTAAGAACCAAACGTATAAAGTCACCGAGGATAATTCGAAAGAAAAGTTTTATGTTTTAGACATGTTTCCTTATCCATCTGGTGCTGGCTTGCATGTCGGACATCCCTTAGGTTACATTGCTTCAGATATTTATGCGCGTTATAAACGTTTAAAAGGCTTCAATGTCTTACATCCGATGGGATACGATTCTTTTGGTTTACCTGCTGAACAATATGCAATTCAAACAGGTCAGCATCCCGCAAAAACTACCGAGAATAATATTGCTAGATACAGAGATCAATTGGATAAAATAGGATTCTCATTTGATTGGTCGAGGGAACTTAGAACGTCTGATCCAAGTTATTACAAGTGGACACAATGGATTTTTAAATTGCTATTTAATTCTTATTATGACTTAGCAAAAGATAAAGCAATTTTAATTGATACATTAATTCAAGAATTTGAGAAATCAGGGAATTGTAATATTCTTGCAGTTGCAGATGATTGTGATCTTTTTTCTGAAATTGAGTGGCAAAAATTTAGTGCACATCAAAAAGAAACTATTCTTCAAAAATACCGGATAGCTTATTTGGCTGATACTTGGGTAAATTGGTGTCCTAAATTAGGAACAGTTTTAGCAAACGATGAAATTGTGAATGGTTCGTCTGTTCGAGGAGGTTTCCCAGTTGAACAAAAACTAATGCGTCAGTGGTCCATGCGAATTAAAGCGTATGCTGAACGCTTATTGGTTGGTCTTGATACAATTGATTGGTCTGATTCTATAAAAGAACAGCAACGAAATTGGATTGGAAAATCAAAAGGAGCATCCCTTACTTTTAATGTGGAAAATTCAGCTTTAAAAATAGAAGTTTTTACAACACGTCCAGATACTGTTTTTGGTGTAACGTTCATGGTACTTGCACCTGAGCACGAATTTGTAAAAGAAATTACAACGGCATCCCAAAAACAGCAAGTAGAAGAGTATATTAAGTCTGCAGCTTTAAAAACGGAGAGAGATCGTCAATCAGATGTGAAGAATATATCAGGAGCTTTTACGGGAGCATTTGCTCTTCACCCATTTACCGGCGAAAAAATTCAAATTTGGATTGGAGATTATGTTCTAGCAACATATGGAACTGGTGCTGTTATGGCAGTTCCATGTGGAGATCAGCGCGATCATGATTTTGCTTCTCTTTTTAAATTGGAGATTCGCTGTATTTTTGAGGGAATTGATGTTTCCAAAAATGCATATGCGGAAAAAGAGGCGCTTATTGCAAATTCTGAGTTCTTAAATGGACTAGAGGTAAAAGCTGCAATGGAGAAATGCATTGAAATTATTGAAGAACGTAATTTAGGAAAAGGAAAAATAAATTTCCGCTTAAGAGATGCTGTTTTTTCAAGACAACGCTATTGGGGAGAACCTTTCCCAATTTTTTATAAGGATGAAATACCTCAATTAGTGGCTGATAAAAATCTACCGATTGAATTACCTCTCGTTGATAAATACTTGCCGACAGAAGATGGCGAGCCTCCTTTAGCTCGTTCAAATCCGAAAGACTGGAATTATTTTGAGGGCGATAGAATGGAGAATAACACAATGCCGGGTTGGGCTGGAAGCTCTTGGTATTTTTTGCGCTACATGGATCCGACAAATGAAAATGAATTTGTTGCACGCGAAAAAATTGACTATTGGAAGAATGTTGATTTGTATATCGGCGGATCAGAACATGCTACAGGTCATCTTTTGTATGCAAGATTTTGGACAAAGTTTTTATTTGATTTGGGTTATTTGCCTTTTGAGGAACCCTTCCAAAAATTAATAAATCAGGGTATGATTCTCGGTAGAAGTAGTTTTGTTTACCGCATTCAAGGGACAAATACGTATGTCTCAAAAGGAAAAATAGGGAATTCAAATATCCTTCCAATTCATGTAGATATTAGCTTAGTAGACAATGATATTTTAAATATTGTCCAATTTAAAAATTGGCTGCCAGAATTCAAAAATGTAGAATTTATCATGGAAGATGATGGCTGCTATTTGTGTGGTTCTGAAGTTGAAAAAATGTCTAAGTCAAAGTTTAATGTTCAAACCCCTGACGAATTAGTGGATAAATTTGGTGCTGATACACTTCGTATGTATGAAATGTTTCTTGGTCCTTTAGAACAAAGCAAACCTTGGGATACAAAAGGAATCACAGGCGTTCACGGATTCTTGAAAAAATATTGGCGTTTGTTTCATGCAAACACTAGTTTTTCTTTTTCTGATGAAGAACCAAGTAAGGAATCACTTAAGACAATTCACCACACAATTAAACGTATTCAAGAGGATTTAGATCGTTATTCATTTAATACTTGTATTTCAACATTGATGATTTGCGTGAATGAACTTACAGATCAAAAGTGTAATAAGCGACAGATTTTAGAACCACTTACAATTCTTTTATCTCCTTTTGCTCCTCATATTGCCGAAGAAGTTTGGAGTTTATTAGGACATCCTCCTGGCTCTATTTCGTATGTGCAATTTCCAGTTTTCGAACAAAAATATTTAGAGCTTTCAGAATACGATTATCCTGTTTCATTCAATGGTAAGTTTCGCTTAAAAGTTACCTTACCTTTAAATATGAGTGCTGCAGAAATTGAATCTCATGTTCTAGGACTCGAGCAAGTAAGCAAATGGTTAGAGGGAAAACAACCTAAGAAAGCGATTATTGTTCCTGGGAAAGTCATAAATTTCGTCTTAGGATAGGATTTTTTTTCTTTCCTGCCTTGAAATTTCCTTTTTATTGGGTAGAATCTATTGTTTTCTTTTAACCCTATAAATTTAACCAACTCTTAATATTTCAAAACAACAAACCCATGTTTTATTACATCTTCACCACCTTCATAGGTAGCTTTTATTCTGTAGAAATAGGTTCCTTCTTCTACTAGATTTCCATTCGAAGTCTTCCCGTTCCATCCACCTTCAGGATCGTTGTATTCGTAAATAACATTCCCCCACCTGTTTAGTATAACACAATTAAAATCTACAATTCCAGTTGTATTTATAGAGAAAAATTCATTCCCTTCAGTAGAGGATAGAACAATAATATTTGGCGCAGAAATATCACACGGTTTAATGCCTATAGTTGCAGTATCTATAACCTCATAACAGGCATTTTGAAGGTGAAATACGTAAGATCCTGCACCAGAAATTACTCTTGGAATATCAGTAGATCCATTTTCCCAAAACCAGGTTGTACTTGGTGTATAATTAGCTTGTAAGGTCCATTCGCTATGTAAAGTGTCGATTGGAGTATTAAGGATCAGCGGACTTAATTCAAAACTAGAACCTGGGCAGATATTTGTATCTAGAACCTGCGTATAAATATAAGGAAGGAATTCAATATTCGCTGTTAATGTAACATCACAAGCATTATCAGTAAATGTAACAGGGTAAATTCCTGCATATTCTGTAGAAATTTGAGGATTATTTGCGAATGAATCTGAAAAATAAATTAAAGTATCTGAAGAAGACCACACTCCACCAATAGATGAGGTTGTACCAGCTGCTTGGTAAACATAATCGCAAGCAATTGGATCTATATCAATAGTTGGTAAGGCAATAAAAGTAATCGTAGATTGGGTAGTATAATTGCAGGAATTATCTGTAAAAATGATTTGATAAACTCCTGGATTATTTGCTGAAATTTGTGGGTTTAGGATTGAAGAGCTTGGTGAAAAGGTTATGTTGTTCGATGGATTATTTGATAAATAACTCCAAGTCCCCCCAGATAAATAAACATTAGTGCCAGAAGAAGTATAAGTTAAAGCACACAATGCAGTATCGTTAAAAATAGTTGGATTTTCTGGATAAATAATATTTGTACTCAAGGTTTGTAAACAAATATTATCTGTAAAACTTACAATGTATGTCCCTGGTGAAGCAAAAGTAATTAATGGTGATAAACTGTTTGTATTATTGAATAGTACTTGATTTGAAGTGGAACTCCATGTACCTCCACTGGAAATAGCAGCAGGAACTTGGAATATAGAATTACATATTAAAGTATCTTCAAAAATAATAGAAGCAGCGCCACCAGTAATGGAAAAAGTTGTATCATTTGAACAATAACCTAATGAATCTACTAGAGAAATTGTGTAGGTTCCACTTGATAAATTATTTGTGAATAATGAATCTTGAGCAGGATTATTTAAACTCCAGTTAACGGAACTATAATAATTTTCATTAGGAATTGTTAATGTTACAAATGTAGCAGGTGGACAAAAACTTAATGCCCCTTGCAAATTTACAGCAAATGGTTGCATTATAACAAATAGTGAATCTATTCTTTTATAGCAACCATCTGTACTAACAGTTAATCCGTATGTCTGAGATGCGCTTATCGAATTGGTCGGCATTGTAGAAAAATCATCCCAGAGATATGAATCATACGGGCCATTACTTACAGAAAGATTGGCGTTACCACAATTTACCGAAGCAATTATCGCTGCATTATTAATATTACTTAGTATGGTGTCAATTACAACAACAAAGGATAGTGTAGTAACTCCAGGAATTGGTGTTGCATTGTCTGTTGCAGTGATAGTTATAGTATAATTCCCGATTGTTGCAAGATCTCCAATAGCACGTAAAATGAGTGAACCAGTATTTCCTGGAATATTTGCAATTTCTTGTAGAGTTGTAAGTCCACCATTATTAAATGTTATAGTTGTCGACTGATTTACCTCGGGAGATAAGAAATTAATAGCAAAATCTGCTGTGTCTCCTGCAGCACAAACCCGAAAGGTATCGCAGCTCGCTATACCATCTGGAATTGGAGGAATGTTACCGCTAAAAGAGGCATCGAATGCAAAGGATTTATAATCTAACCAATCAATACCATCTGGATTCCCCAAAGCGCCATCAAAATCATTTCCAGGATGATCAAATCTGCTAATTAAAAAGTAGGATATGCCATTTCCTTTATTAGCACCTGCTGTTGCTGGGATACCCCCAAAACCATTAATTCCTTGCGATGCACTACCGGTTGTCCAATCCATATTTTCATAGCAAAAAGCAACATTTCCGCCTTCAATTACAGGGTCAATCCCATCTGATATGATCAATTGAAAAGTATTTCTTTTATCCCCTTGAGTGTTAAAATATCCAACATCTTCCCAATTAACATACATTGCTGAAGGAGTTATTTTATAAACCACTTGTCCATTAGGTATAGTTGAACCAGTTGACGGTCTTGTGTCAACATCTCCCCAAAAAGGAGCAACTATTGCACCATTAACAGAGGAGGGGAAAGCTGTAGCGCTATAAGTTCCCATTGGGCCTGTAAAAGTTAAATTCCCATTGTTATTAATGTACAATGCGGTGTATAACTGACCATATAAATTAAATGAAAACGGAATTTGAATCAGGGCAGATGATCCGTCATCATTGGGTAGCATAGCCATATTATAGCTAGCATCTGGTTGAATATAACACTCGCAGGCATTTGCTTTTTCCAGGCTTCCTGGCTTGGGCTTCTTATTTTTTACTGGTTTTGTTATAGAAATACTTGGATTTGAAATCACATTAACTTTGCCAAGCTGACCGCTAGCTTTCAATTGATTATAAAGAGGAGAATCTACAAGAACTTGGGCTATAATAATTTTAGAGGTAAAGACCATTAATAATAAAATAATTTTTTTCATCCTTTATTTAATTTAAAATAAGACTTTAATAGAGATAAAAAAGTTGCTTTTAAATAGAAATGAACAACAAATTCATCCTCCAAAGTTAATTATTTAGTTAGTTTTGTATGGTAGATTAAGATTTATTTAAAAGCATGGAAATAGTAAAATTAGAGGGGATTGCTTCCCAAGTTAGAAGAGATATTGTTCGCATGGTATCGGCTGTCAATTCAGGTCATCCTGGGGGTTCTTTAGGTTGCACAGATTTTTTGACATTTTTGTATTTTGAGGCGATGAGCCACTCAGCTACGCCATTTTCGATGGATGGAAAAAATGAAGACTTATTTTTTCTTTCCAACGGACATATTTCTCCAGTTTGGTATAGTGTTTTAGCTCGCTCAGGTTATTTTCCTGTTGCAGAATTAGGGACATTTAGAAAATTATCTTCACGCTTGCAGGGTCACCCTTCAACAGATAAAAAGTTACCTGGAATTCGAATGGCTTCAGGTTCTCTGGGACAAGGATTATCAAATGCCCTTGGTGCAGCGCAAACAAAAAAATTAAATAATGATTCTTCAACGATATTTACACTTCATGGTGATGGAGAATTACAAGAAGGTCAGATTTGGGAGGCGGCAATGTACGCTGCAGCTAATAAAGTAGATAATATAATTGCTACTATCGATTTTAATGGGAGGCAAATTGATGGGGATGTTGAAAATGTTTTGTCTTTGGGAAATCTTGAGGCAAAATGGGAAGCTTTTGGCTGGGAAGTACTTTCAATGAATGGACATGATTTTGAAAATATTAGAGAAATTATGACCCTTGCAAAAAGTAAATTAGGAAATGGGAAACCCATTGTAATTATTATGAAAACAGAAATGGGACAAGGTGTTGACTTTATGGTAGGTTCACATAAATGGCATGGCATTGCCCCGAATGCAGAACAACTTGAAGATGCATTAAAGCAACTTGAAGAAACCCTCGGAGATTATTAGTGAGAAAAGCACTATTCATATTTTTCTTTTGCCTATCTGGTTTTTTATTTAGTCAGAAAACAACGCGTATTCTCTTTATTTTGGATGCTTCAAATAGCATGAACTTAGATTGGGGTAAGCAAACACGGATGGCTGCCGCTAAAGAGATATTATCACAAGCCATAGAGAAATTAAGGGGCGTTGAAGATTTAGAAATCGCTTTGAGGGTTTATGGTCATCAATCAATGATAAATAATGAAGTGCAAGATTGTAATGACACAAAATTAGAAGTGCCTTTTGGAAAAGATAGAATTGATGCTATTAAAATAAAAGTGAAAGGTTTAACCGGAAAAGGTGCTACTCCAATTGCTCGTTCCTTAGAAGCTGCAGCAGGTGATTTTCCTGATACTCTTGCCCGGAATTTTATAATTTTAATAACAGACGGTTTAGAATCGTGTGATAATGACCCTTGTGTAGTTGCAAAAAAATTAAGGGAAAAAGGAGTAAAAGTTACACCGTTTGTGATTGGGCTAGGAATGGATCTTTCTTATTTGGAAAAATTTAATTGTATTGGCACATTTATAGATGCAGAAAGTAAGGAGTCATTCAAAAATGTGCTAACTGATATAATAACAAAGGCATTGATAAGCACAAGTGTTCAGATAAATTTAAATACGATTTTAAAAACCCCAACAGAAACCAATGTAAGCATGTTTCTATATGAAGCAGCTACAAAAAAACTGAAATACACCTTTACTCATACTTTAAATAGATATGGAAATCCTGACACCTTAATTTTAGATCCTTCTTTGAAATATGATTTGGTAGTCAATACGCTTCCTAAAATTGAAAAAAAGAACATTACAATCAAACAATTTAAACATAATACAATTGAAATAGATGCTGGACAAGGATTCTTAAAATTTAGCAGTGCAATTTCTAATGAGATTTCTAATCTTAATATGCGTATTATGTTGAAAGGTCAAACTACTACTTTGAATGCACAAGCATTAAATTCAACTCAGAAATACCTTGTTGGATCTTATGATGTTGAGATTTTTACACTGCCAAGAACCTATCAGACCATAGAAATAACGCAAAGTAAGACAACAATAATTAATGTTGTTGCGAGTGGAACTTTAAATTACACTGCTGAAAAAGGTTTAATAGGTCAGATTTTTACTGATAAAGGTGCTCAAACATTCGAGTGGGTTTGTGATTTAAAAGAAGGAGTAAATAAAGGTTTATGGAATTTACAACCAGGATCATACAAAGTTGTTTACCGCGAGAAAGATCAAAAGTCAACAGCATATACTAGAGAAAAGAATTTTAAAATAGAATCAAATAAAACAATTACATTAAATTTATAAGTATGTCATTTGAGATTTTAGGGAACAAAGATACTCGCTCAGGTTTTGGAGAAGGTCTTTCAGAATTAGGAAAAACAAATCCAGATGTTGTTGCACTTTGTGCAGATTTAACTGGTTCACTTAAAATGGACGCCTTCCAAAAAGAATATCCTGAGCGCTTCTTTCAAGTGGGTATTGCCGAAGCAAATATGATGGGAATGGCTGCAGGAATGACAATCGGAGAAAAAATTCCTTTTACTGGAACTTTCGCTAATTTTTCAACCGGAAGAGTCTATGACCAAATTCGGCAGTCGATTGCTTATTCTCAAAAAAATGTGAAAATATGTGCTTCTCATGCTGGCTTGACATTGGGAGAAGATGGTGCTACACATCAAATTTTAGAAGATATTGGAATGATGAGAATGTTACCAAATATGACAGTTATTGTGCCAGCAGACTTCAATCAAACAAAACAAGCGACAATTGCTATTGCTAAGCACTTTGGGCCAGTTTATTTGAGATTTGGTAGACCTGTAATGCCAATTTTTGTAAAGCCAGATGCTGAATTTATAATCGGTAAAGCAGATGTCCTTCAAGAAGGAACAGATGTTACTATCATTGCTTGTGGACACTTAGTTTGGAAATCGATAGAAGCAGCTAAAATTTTAAGTGAACAAGGAATATCTGTTGAGTTAATTAACATGCATACCATAAAACCTTTGGATGCTGAGGCTATTCTTAAATCTGTGGCTAAGACTTCCTGCGTAGTAACTGCAGAAGAACACATGCGAAACGGTGGCCTCGGAGAAGCTGTAGCGCAAGTGCTTGGAGAACATTTACCACGACCACATGAATTTGTTGCTGTAAATGATACATTTGGTGAAAGCGGCTCGCCAATGGAATTAATGACAAAATATGGTATTGACACGCAGAATGTTGTAGCTGCTGCTTTAAAAGCAATAAGCAGAAAATAAGATACCCTTAAACGTGTAAAGCTCGGTTTTCTGTAGCTGCTAGTGCTGCCTCTTTAATACCTTCTGAATATGTTGGATGCGGGTGACAAATACGAGCCATGTCTTCAGCTGATGCATGAAATTCCATTGCAGTAACTGCCTCCATTATTAAATCTGCAGCACGAGCGGCAATCATGTGAACTCCTAAAACTTCATCTGTTTTAGCATCTGCAATAATTTTTATAAATCCTGCTGTATCCATACTTGCCCTTGCACGACCTAAGGCTTTAATTGGAAAACTTCCAACTTTGTAGGATATGCCAGCTTCTTTTAATTCTTCTTCTGTTTTTCCTACTGCAGCAATTTCAGGCCAAGTGTAAACAACTCCAGGAATTAGATTGTAATTAATGTGTGGTTTTTGACCGGCTAACAACTCAGCAACATAAACTCCTTCATCCTCTGCTTTGTGAGCTAGCATCATCCCACGAACAACATCGCCAATTGCATAAATATGAGGAACACTGGTTTGTAAATTGATGTTTACCTCAACTTGTCCGCGAGCATTAAGTGCTAATCCTGCATTTTCTATGTTTAGTCCACTTGTGAAAGCTTTTCTTCCGACAGCAACTAAGCAATAATCTGCTTCAAAATCCACAGATTCACCTTTCTTATTGATTGCCGTCAGGACAACTGACTTCCCCTTATTTACAACCTTTTGAACTTTGTGTTCTAGCTGAAATTTAAAGCCGTCCTTTTTTAATATTTTAATAAATTCTTTGCCAATAGTGCCATCCATTGCAGATAATATAGAAGGTGAATTTTCAATAACCTCGATTTCTGTACCTAATCTTCCATATACTGAACCCAATTCAAGACCGATAACGCCACCTCCAATAATAAGCATTTTCTTCGGGATTTCTTTTAAATCTAAAGCTTCTGTTGAGGTAATTATACGCTTTTTATCTGGTTCCATTCCAGGGAAATGATTTGGCTTAGAACCTGTAGCAATTATAAAATTTTTTCCCTGAAGTTTAGTTTCTTTACCATCTACTGCAGTGACTTTCAAGTTATTTTTATCAATGAAGGACCCAAGCCCTAAATGCACATCAATTTTATTTTTGTCCATTAAAAACTTAACTCCAGCGCACGTTTGACTCACCACATCATTTTTGCGTTGAATCATTTGCTTTAAATTTGCTTTAAGGTCTTTTAGTTCTATTCCATGTTCGCCAAAAGTGTGTTTTGCATTATTAAAGTGCTCTGATGAATCCAATAAAGCTTTTGATGGAATACAACCTACATTTAAGCAAGTACCACCCAAGGTAGCGTACTTTTCAATAATTGCAGTTTTCATTCCAAGTTGCGCACAACGAATAGCGGCAACATAGCCTCCAGGTCCAGAACCAATTATAATTACATCGTAAGAGTTCATATTTATTATTTGGGTACAAAGTTAAAACAACTCTGCAAACAAAAATAATTACCATAAGAAAAGTGCTACACTTTTAATTTGAGAACTATGTTATTAATGAATTCTCAGTATTTATTTAAAGATCTTTAAAATCCTTATAAAATCGTGTTAAAAAAGCATTACAGTTTTTTATTTCTTCTTTTTGGTCTTTCTTCAAAAAACTATTTTCCAACTCTGTTTTTGAATCCATTTGGTAAACATAATGTCCCTTCTTTGAAACCCATCCATATCCACGATTAATTGCAAGCAATGCAAATTCAGGGCAACTAGGATTCAATAAATCTTTACTCCATGGGAATTTTTTTAAATTTCCTCCAACTTGATAAAGTAAAGTTGCTGCAATATCTGCTTGTGATCCGATTTTATCATTTATTTTTCCTCGGTAAATATCTTTTAATTCTTCGCCCCAAATCAAAAATGGAATTCGGAAAAAAACTTTAGAATTTGGATTTGAAAGACCAGGAGATGGGTGGCCATGATCTGAAGCAAAAACAAAAATAGTATTCTTAAACCATGGTTTAGTTTTACAATTTGCAATAAAATCACCCAAGCATTTGTCAGCATAAACCATAGAATTCATATAGTCAGCTTCTTCATCCTTAAATCTAGGATTTTTACTTTTCGGGTGATCATATGGGGCATGGGTACTTCCTGTAAAGGCACAATGTAAAAATGGCTCTTTTGTAGAATTCATTTTTTTAAGTAAAAGGGTATACAGATCAGAGTCAAAATAATTAAGTTTCCCTCTTTTAAGATGAGAAGGAAAAACCTTTTCATCTTCAACATGCTGAAAATCATGATCCATAAAATAACTGCCAATATTTTCGTATTTTAAATCTCCACTAAAGAGATAATTTGTAGAATAACTTTGTAGTTCCTCATTGATTGTGCGAATCTTTCTATGCTTTTCAGGATGCATAGAAATAGAAATTTCAGGGAGCGCAGGGTAACCACTAAAAATACTTGAATTACCAATTTCAGATGTTAGACCACACGCAAAAATATTATTAAATAATAACCCTTCAGAGGCAAGTTTGTCAAAATTAGGTGTGCTTTTTTGAGTCTCACTTAAACAGCTTATAGCGTTTGATGACCAGCCTTCAAAAACAATAATAACAATATTCGGCTTTGAAGACTTAAAAATATATTGATCGTGTTTTTTAGAATAAGTGAATAATTTTTTAACCGTTTTTTCAGATTCATTTGGAGCAATAGATGGCATAAAATCATCAATTTGAGTTCTGTTATGTAATAAATAACTGTGTCCAAAAAAGTAGATTGAATTAACAGATAAGTCATTTAAAACATGATTATTTGAATAATATGCAGAGGCAATATTTAAAGGTATTTGCTGAATTCCTCCACGTATTAATAAAAAGAATTGAGCCAAAAAGCCAAAAAGCACGAGAACTCCAGATAATACCCGTCTTTGCCATCCTAAATAAGTATTCAGTTTTAATTCTAAAAAAAATAAGCGAACAAGAAAAAAGGCTATGATGATTTCTAATAGCAAGTAAAATAAAAACCATAAAAACATATAGAAGCCCGCTGTTCGGAATACCTCATCAGGATTTGATAAATGCAGAAAAACTCGCGTTGTTAACTTATGATTCCATTCTGTATAGGCATTAATTTCACCGCAATGAATAAGAGCTACGAATAAGATTTCCATACTCAAAAAAGTATAAAAAATAGCTTTAGCCCATTTTCCAGGCCATATATAAGTTAATACTAAAATCAAAAGAGGGATTGCGCTCAAAGCAGCACCACTAGCTAAATCAATTCGAAGAGAATAAACAAATGCTAAAAGCCATTCTCCAAAAGAAACTGTTGTAAATTTTCCAGCATTGTGAATAGAGAATAAAATCCTACCAGCATCGAAAAATAATATCCAAAATAAAAGGAGTTTGAAAATGGAATACACCATATTTTTCAGGATCATATCGCTACTATTTTTTTTGTTCTGATTTGCTGCGCTTGAATAATTCCATATTTGCAACATCTGGAATTGAATGTCGAATAAGACCATTTACAAGAGGGTAAATAATTGACTTAGATTTTAGTTCCTTACTTAAGAATTGTTGTTTTAAATCAACTGCATCAATAAAAACTAATAATCCACCAATAAAATATGCCCATTTTATTAAACCAAGTACTGCACCCAATAATTTATTAACTAAAGACAATTGAGCGATTTTTATGACCTGTTCTAGTGCCTTTCCCCCAAAATAAATACAAGCACCTACAAGTAAAAAAAGAATTAGAAAAGAGAATGCCGGAAGATATTCTGGCATTGAATCAGTTTGAGCAGAAATAAAGTGAGAAAATTTATCTGAAAAGTGAAAAGCAGCATAAAGACCTATCAATAATGCTAAAATTGTAAAAAGCGCCATGATAAAACCCTTATTAAAAGCTCTCCAGGCTCCATATAACAATGGTATAATTAATACAATATCCAAGATATTCATAATGGAAAGATAAGGGGATAACGCAATAAAAAAATCTAGAAAAAGAAATCTTCTAAACAAATACTTGTTTGTTTTTGAATAAGTTCTTAATCTTGTTGCTATGATTTCTCCCTATAACGATGCCTATTTTATGAAGCAGGCATTAGATGAAGCAAAAAAGGCATATTTACTTGATGAAGTTCCTGTTGGGGCTGTGATCGTTTGCCAAAATCAAATTATTGCTAGAGGTCATAATTTAACAGAAACATTATGTGATGTTACTGCGCATGCAGAAATCCAGGCAATAACAGCTGCCGCAAATTATTTAGGGGCAAAGTATTTGAAAGGTTGCACACTCTACGTTACCTTAGAACCCTGTTGTATGTGTGCAGGAGCTCTTTATTGGTCGAAGATAGATAAAATTGTTTACGGTGCTAGAGATTTGAAACGTGGTGCAGGAAATCATGGAAATAAATTATACCATCCAAGTTCCTTGATTATTAATGGTGTTTTGGAGGAAGATTGTGCCCAGCTAATGAAAGATTTCTTTTACGAAAAGCGGAAGCAAAGCTAATTATCTCTTTAGTGCTCTTAAAAGAATAGCTGTTTGAATAAGCATGGCTGATAAAAATAAAAATAAGAAATAAAGCAATAATCTTGTTTCGTTTTCTATGAAGACAAAAATAGCTACTGAAGTTAGGAAAGCAATAATCTGCAAACTAAACATCAACAAAAACCGAGAAGCAAAAAACTCTGGAGCATTACTTGGCAATATAAAAAAAGACAAAGAGCTTATTAAGTAGATAATTAAGACCAATAAACTAATTAAAAATCCATCATATCTAGAAAGAGGTATTAGATCCAATTCAATAATTAGAAAAAACAAAGAGGCTATTATAAATTGTGGTATAACCAAATGAAAATAATTGAGTTTATTCATTTGGTTGATTTAATTTTAAAATCTCTCTAATAACAAGAAACATAGAAGAAATAACACCAAAAAGTGAAAGAGAAAGCGTCCACCATGGAGTTGTAGTTTGAAATTTTTTGTCGCAATAGGTTCCTAGCCACGCAAAGAAAGCAATAATTCCTGCCATTTGAATTCCCATGCTTGAAAAGCGCAAGAAAAGATTTTTTTTCTTTTCGATTTTCTTAGTCTTCTTCTGAATCAAATGCTACATCGTTATTTAAACTATTTGTAGACAATGGCGCCTTCATTACACATGCACCTTCAAAAAATGCACCTTCCTCAATATTTAATTTCAGTGCTTCAATATCTCCTTTTATTCGAGCAGTACTTCGTAAAATAAGTAGATTTTCGATTGTTAACTCTCCTTCTAAAGCGCCTTCGATTTCTGCATTGACACATACCAAATTACCCTTAAGTTTACCGGAGTTACCAATTTTAACTTGCCCAGAACAAGAAATATTACCAATTATCTCACCTTCAATCAGTATTCCTGAATTTGAAACAATATCTCCAGTGATTTCTGTTCCTGCTATTACTCTATTTAATTGGTCTGAACTGTTTTCGTTTGAAACACCTGATCCAAAAAATTCTTTTCGTTTTAACATATTTGTTAATAATTATCGTTGTAAAATAATTTATATTCTTCAAATTTCGCGGTTTCAATTAACTTTTTCAAATTTTCTTGCGTAATAATGTAAATTTTATTGTCTTGAAGGTCGTCAAGGAATTCAAAACCTGCTTTATAAGCATCAATAAACTTGTTGGCAAGAGTGATTGATGCAAATTCTTGCACCAAAATAAATGATTTTTCTGAAAGGGTTATTTTTGAACTAACTCGCAATTTACTAGACTTGAATTTTTTAACAGCAAAATCTGAAATTGTCCCCTTTGAGAAATCAGTATCATCTTCTTCATCAAGAAGAACAATTACATATTGAGGGACATCGGAAACATACTCAAAAAAGTATTTTTTATTAAAATCTAGTTCTTCATTTTTAGAATAGCCCGATTGAATTATATCAAGCATCTCTTTTGCTCTTTTTGCTTGTTCTGTTTGAGGTTTTTCTTCAATAATTAGATTTAACTTAGGGATTAAAGCTGATTTATCTTGTGTCAATTGCCCCATTGCTAAAACATTTAATAGCATATATTCGCTTCTACACGAATTTGTAAGGTCCTTTTCAAGAATAGTTTGACTAAGATTATAAACTGTTTGATATGCTTGTAATTTATACTGTTCTAATAATTTTAAGTAATCTTTTTGTGATTCCTCAGCATTTTTCTTTTGCTTTAAGTAAAAATCTGGATCAAGAAAATATTTTGCTGCATCTGAATTTGGATATTTATCTAAAATATAAGATTTATACTTTTCACTTTTTTTATTCTGCTCATTTAATCTAAATAATTGAAATGCAGCTGACAAATCTGTATTATTAGAAAGTTTTAAAGCGAGGGCAGATTCAAATTGCTGTTCTGCTAAATCATTTTCTAACAAAACTTCTTTAAATAAAATCCCTGATGTGTATAACGCATCTATTAATCTTAGTTGTGATTGGGAAAATGCGCTATCACTTAAAGGAATATTTTTTAGCAACTTTTCGTAACTCAATGAATCTTTTGATTCTTGTTCTACTATATTTTGTGAAGAATCAGTAGAAATCAAATTATTAATTACGGGTAATTTATCACTTCGTCTCCAATTATCTTCATTGTCTCGTGCCCCCCATAATTTCTTAAACTCTTTAAATCCTGTTTCTCGTAATTTTGGGTTATTGAAAATAAATTTATTTGTGTTAGTATTATTAACTACAGCGCTATTACTTTGTAATGCAAGCAATTTTGCAGCTTCTTTTTCCTTTGCCTCTTGTATTTCTTTACGCATTTGTTTTAATGTCTCCTTTAGAAAAATTTCTCTGTCTTTAGCACTCAACTTTGCGATTCGTTCTACGCTATCTTCAAAATTTGCAGTTTCTAGGGCCTTTACTAAATCATATAATTTTGTCGATTTATTTTTCACAATTTCTGCATTCGGGTAATCTTCCGGCATAAACCGAGCGCAAGAGTCATAGTATTTTTGAGCTGGAACAAACTCCTTGGCAAAAAATGACATATCTCCAAGTTTTTCATAAGACATTGCTTTCTGTCTTTTATTTGACAGCGAAAAAAATGCAGATTTAGTTAAACATTCTTTCGCTTCTTGTTCACGGTTATTATTTAATTCGACCAAACCTAAAGCGTAAAAAATTTGGTCTTTAAATGCTGCATTTTTAGAATCACGGGCCATTTTTTTTAAATCTTTCTTTACACCTTCGCTTCCATCTGCCACAGCACTATTTAAACGGGCGTTAAATGCTAATTCAAAAGAAGCGGAAGCTCTTACAGCTTTATTGAAGTGGTAGCTTGCGCTTCCTGAATTGTTAGCATTTTGGTATAATTGAGCTAATATATAATTAAATCTTGCTTTTTCTCTTGGGCTATTTGATTTAGATAGTGCAAGTTGTAAACCATCAATTGCAGCTTCATAATCTTTTCTTTTCATTGCTAAGTCGGAATAAGCTTGGTAAATTTCTAATTGAAGACTACGAGTCATAGTTGGCTGAGCTGCATCTCCTTTTTTCTTATTTAAAAAGGGGATAAAATCTTTAAATTTCTTTTTCTTTTGAATTTGAGCAATTTCATTTAATCCATCCAATATTAATTTTGCATCAGAAAATTTATGGAGTTCAATATAAACTTTTGCAATCCATAATTCTGCAATATACGTGGAAGGGTCTTTGATGAAAAATCGTTTGACAAACTCGAAATTGCTTAGTGCTTTTTCATAATCTCTTCGGTAATAAAAAGCCTTGCCTATTGTTAGCCAATTTTCATCAATCCAATTGTTATATTCTGCTTCTTTATAATACATATCGACAGCATTTGGCATACTGTGATCTTCAATAACTTTTGTGCATTTAGCGATTGCAGTATCAATTGCTGGGTACATTCCTTTTACTTCTGTTTCATCTGGCAAGAGATTTACAGGAAGAAAAGTATAAAAATCATCTTTGTGGGAGCCATCAAAAGTTATTAATGATAGTCGCAATAATTCGTTGGCATTAAATAAACCATTATATCTTGCAGTTGTGGAATGATATTTACGGTTTAAGAAATTATTTTTTTCTGTAGAGCATGCGAAAACTGTTAGCAATGCTAAGAGAATCCATAATTTCTTTATTAGACAACTTGTCATTCTTCTATAATTCGTCTATTATTAACTGAAAATGAAGTGATTTAGTATAAAAATTACTCCGTTTTATGCAATATTTGTAAATACTTGCTGAATATCATCGTCATCTTCAATTTTATCCAACATTTTTTCAATATCTATCAGCTGTTCTTCAGAGAAATCAACTGGACTTGTAGGGATTCGTTTTAAACTAGATTTTTGAACTTCCAAATTTAGATCTTCCAATGCTTTAGACAAAGTTCCAAAAGCGGTATAATCACCATAGACAACAATTGAATTTTCTTCGATATCTATTTCTTCACATCCAGCATCAATTAATTCCAATTCTAACATTTCGGGATCTAAACCCTCTGTTTTATTGATTTCAAATACACTTTTTCGTGCAAACATAAATTCCATTGAGCCATTTGGAACAACTGCTCCTCCAGCTTTATTGAAGTATGATTTTACATTTGCGACAGTTCTTGTTGGATTATCGGAAGCACATTCAACAAAAACCAATACACCATGAGGACCTTTTCCTTCATAATTTACCTCTGTAAATGACGCAATATCTTTTTGAGCGGATCGCTTAATTGCAGCTTCAATATTATCCTTGGGCATGTTTTCCGACTTAGCATTTTGGATAGCTGTTCGGAGTTTAGCGTTCGTTGATGGATCTATACCTCCTTCTTTTGCAGCCATTGTAATGGCTTTTCCTAATTTCGGAAATATTTTAGACATTTTGTCCCAACGCTTTTCCTTTGCTGCTCTTCGGTATTCAAAAGCTCTTCCCATGATACTAATTTTTAACAAAAATAGGGAAATTACGCCGATTTTTCAAGCATCATTTCTTCTGTACTCCCTCTAAAATTAGCTCAATGTAATTTAACAAGGGTTCTTTTCCAAAATTAGAGGTCGCCGAACTTGTAAAAAGTGGAGGAAGTTCATCCCAATATTTCAACATTTCTTTTTTATATTTCGCCAAGTTTTTTTGAAGGGCTGTACTTGATAATTTATCAATTTTTGTAAAAACCATGGAAAAAGGAAGCCCTTTTTCACCACACCAATTCATAAATTCTAAATCAATTTGCTGAGGTTCAAGGCGCGCATCTAAAAGAACAAAAATATTTAATAAGGTTTCTCTTTTTGTTAAATATTCCGCAATGAATTTTTCCCATTGGAAGCGCTTAGATTTTGAAGCTTTTGCATAACCAAAGCCTGGTAAATCTACCAAATACCATTTTTCATCAATTAAAAAATGATTGATTAACTGTGTTTTTCCTGGAGTTCCAGATGTTTTGGCAAGGGATTTTTTACCTGTCAACATATTAATCAAGGAGGATTTTCCAACATTTGAGCGGCCGATAAAAGCGAATTCAGGTTTAGCGTCTGTAGGGCATTTACTGAGTTCCGAATTTGAAATTACAAAAACTGCATCTTTTATTTTCATAGTAGCACAAAATTAATGGAATTAATAGTTTAATTTAGGATTTAAATGAACAATACATATTTTTAAAATGTTTTAAACTTTATGGCAGTTTACAAGATTAAAGATGTAGAAGTTCTCACTGGAATAAAGGCGCACACCATTCGCATTTGGGAAAAACGCTACGGTATTTTAGAACCAAGTAGAACTGAAACACAAATCCGCACTTATTCAGATGCACAAATTGCCAGTCTTCTAAATATCAGTTTGCTAAACAATAATGGGCATAAAATTTCTAAAATTGCAGGTTTATCTGAAGCCGAAATCAATAAATTAGTTTGGGATATTCGCATTGGCAAAAAAAATTGTGACAGTGGCAAAAAATTAATTTTAGCGCTAATTGAATTAGACGAGAAGTTATTTCGCGACACTTTAAATAATTTAATTAACGAACTTGGATTAGCATTAACCTTTTCAGCACACATAATTCCTTTTCTTGATCGAATTGGCGTGATGTGGTTAACTGGGTCGATAAGTCCCGCTCAAGAGCATTTTATTTCGAATCTAATTCGCCAAAAAATTATTTCAGAAATTGACAAGCAAATTGTTCCTGAGACAACTGATGCTCCAATAATGCTTTATCTTCCAGAACACGAATGGCACGAAATAAGCTTACTTTTCTACCATTATTTACTAAGAAGTAAAGGATTGCATACTGTATATTTGGGACAAAGTTTGCCTTATGACTCATTGGTAGATTGCATTAAAACAATTAAACCTAAGGCAATTCTAAGCGCTTGGTTAACTGCAGTTGACCTAAGTTTTTTGAAAAACTATTTCCGGAAATTAAAAGAAGATACAGATGGAATACCAATCTTCGCTGGAGGAATTCAAATCAATTTAAACGGAAAGGAATTAGCAGATAATTTGATTGAGATAACTAACTCTGGGACTTTATTGCAGCAAATCTTGCCTGCTTTAAAATTAAATAAATTCAATTAGTACTGTCCCTTTATCAACGACATCTCCTTCACTGATTAAAATAGCACCTACAACACCAACTCCTTCAGCTTTAAGGACATTTTCCATTTTCATAGCTTCAAGCGATAGTACATTTTCTCCTATTTGAATTTCATCCCCTTTTTTAACGAAAATTTTTAAAACGCGACCTGGCATTGGAGCTTGTAATTCTTTTAATTTTTTGACTTTCTGCTTGTCTAAACCTAAGGAAGTAATTAATTCATCTAATTCTCCCTTTCTTTTAACCTCAAAAATTCGTTGATTTATTTTTATTGTTAAGTGATTGTTCTCGGAATCATTTTTGATTATTTCACCATGGTATTTTTTTCCATTGTGCATCAAAAGAAAAAATTGATGGTCGTACCATTTTACAAAAGTTCCTTCTTTAGTTTGGATTTCTTTTCCGTCAAATAACCAATTTCCACTTTTTTGCATAGGATCAAATATAGCTAATTATTGTTTTTGAATAGCAATATAAGTGTCTTTTTCAGCCTCAATATCCGTGCAAAAAGCAGAATTTGGTAGCGCTTCAAAAGAAATCTCATTCGCTAAAACCTCATCACAGATATAGCTTTTATTAGCTAATATTGCAGTCTGTATTGCCTCGCTGGTATTTATTTTTAATTGAATTCTATCCGTTACATCAAAGGCTGAATCTTTGCGTAAATTTTGGATTCTGTTTACTATTTCCCTTGCAATTCCTTCATTTTTTAATTCTGGACTTAGTGTTGTATCGAGCGCAACGGTTATTCCACCTTCAGAGGCAACCAACCAACCAGGGATGTCTTGTGCTGAAATCTCAAAATCTTCCATCCCCAAATTTATTTCACATGCATCAATAACAGTACTCCACTTTCTTGTTTTCTCAATTTCTGTAATGTCTTGTTGCGAAAATTGTGCAACCAAAGATGCAATATCTTTCATTTGTTTTCCATATTTCGGACCGATTGTCTTGAAATTAGGTTTTATATTTTTTACAAGTAAAGCTGTTCCTTCTGTAAGTAATTCCAATTCTTTGACATTGACTTCGGATAAAATTAATTCCTTCATATGTTGAAAGTCCTCAGCCATTTCTTTTTGAAGAACTGGAATCAGTATTTTTTGTAAAGGTTGACGAACGCGTAAGAAATGCTTCTTTCTCAATCCTAAGACCAAGGAACATGCTTGCTGTGCTAATTCCATTTGAATCTCTAATTTTTTGTCAATAGATGACTTATTCAAACTTGGAAAGTCTACCAAATGAACAGAGGCACAAATTATTCTTTTGGAAACAAGATTAAGGTCTAAAAATAAGCGATCCATGTAAAATGGTGCAATTGGGGCAGCGAGAAGCGCAACTGTTTCCAAACAGGAATAAAGCGTCTGATAAGCACATACTTTATCTTTTGGGTCATCATTTTTCCAAAATCTTCTGCGACAAAGACGAACATACCAATTAGAAAGTTGATCTGTTACAAAGTCCTGAACTAATCTCCCGGCTTTTGTTGGCTCATAAGAATCATAGGCATCGTCAACATCTTGGATTAAAGAATTTAATTTTGATAAGACCCAACGGTCGATTTCAGGTCGTTCTGCCAATGGGACCTCGGCACCAGAAAAATCGAATTTATCGACATTTGCATACAAAGCAAAGAAAGAATAAGTATTGTAAAGCGTACCAAAAAACTTGCGTTGCACCTCCGTAATTCCATCTAAATCAAACTTAAGATTGTCCCAAGGTTGCGCATTCGTTATCATATACCAACGCGTTGCATCGGGGCCATATTTTTCAAGTGTTGTAAAAGGATCAGCTGCATTCCCTAATCTTTTTGACATTTTCTGTCCGTTTTTATCTAAAACAAGTCCATTAGAAACCACATTTTTATAGGCTACCGAATCAAAAACCATTGTTGAAATAGCATGTAATGTATAAAACCATCCTCTTGTTTGGTCCACACCTTCTGCAATAAAATCAGCAGGAAAAGCAGTTCCATTATCAATTAAATCTTTATTTTCAAAAGGGTAATGCCATTGTGCATAAGGCATCGCACCTGAATCAAACCAAACATCAATTAAATCTGCTTCTCTTTTCATTGGCTTGCCACTTGGAGAAACTAAAATAATCTGATCAACTAAGTGTTTGTGTAAATCAATTTTACTATAATTTTCTTTCGACATATTTCCAAGCTCAAAATTCTCAAAGGGGTTAATCGATATAAATCCAGCTTTTACTGATTTTTCGCAGGCAGTTTTTAATTCTTCAACAGAGCCAAAGCAAATTCGTTCATCTCCCTCTTCTGTTGACCATATTGGAATTGGAATCCCCCAATAGCGCGAGCGCGACAAATTCCAATCGTTTGCATTTTCTAACCATTTTCCAAATCTGCCAGTTCCGGTTGCTTCTGGTTTCCAATTAATAGTATTGTTTAAAGCAACCATTCGGTCTTTTTTATCCGTAACACGAATAAACCATGAATCCATTGGATAATACAAAACGGGTTTGTCAGTTCTCCAACAATGAGGATAGTTGTGTTCGTATTTTTCGACTTTAAAAGCGCGATTTTCTTCTTTAAGTTTGATGGCAATTTGAACATCTGCTGAGCGTTCTGGAGCTGTTCCATCATCATAGTACTCATTCTTCACATACATTCCAGCGAAGTCTTTAACTTCTGGTCTAAAGCGCCCTTGTAAATCTACAAGCGGAACAAGATTCCCTTTTTCATCTTGAATAAGAAGTGCCGGAACACCAGCTTCTGCAGCAACTTTAGCATCGTCAGCTCCAAATGTTGGCGCCGTATGAACAATTCCTGTTCCATCTTCTGTAGTTACAAAATCTCCAGGAATAACACAAAAAGCACGTTCAGGATTTTCAGCCGGAAGACAATAAGGCAGCAACTGCTCGTATTTTAATCCTACTAACTCTTTGCCTTGACACGTTCCTATAATATGAAAAGGAATTGATTTATCAGCTGGTTTATAAGTAGCTAATTCTGAAATAGCCTCTACAGCGTGAAATCCTTTGCTAAATTGATAAGAAACTAATTTTTCGGCTAAAATAACATGAATTGCTTCAAATGTATATTGATTAAATGTGGCAACTAAAACATATTGAATTGACGGACCAACAGCCAAAGCAGTATTTGAGGGTAAAGTCCATGGAGTTGTCGTCCAAGCAAGGAAATAACAAGCAGTTTTTGCTGCTTCAATACCAAATTCTGTAGGAAGAGTTTGATTTGAAAGGAGTTTAAATTGTGCAACAACCGTCGTATCTTTTACATCTTTATAGCAACCTGGTTGGTTTAATTCATGCGATGAAAGTCCTGTTCCTGCTTTTGGAGAATACGGTTGAATTGTATATCCTTTGTAAATTAATCCTTTGTTATACAATTGCGCTAATAACCACCAAACAGATTCCATGTATTTTGGCTCAAAGGTTACATAGGGATTCTCCATATCTACCCAATATCCCATTTTCTCTGTTAAGTCATTCCAAATATCAGTGTAGCGCATTACTGCCTTTTTGCAGGCATTGTTGTATTCATCTATAGAAATTTTTGTCCCAATATCTTCTTTTGTAATTCCCAGTTCCTTCTCAACACCTAATTCCACTGGAAGTCCGTGAGTATCCCAACCAGCTTTTCTTTTAACTTGAAATCCTTTTAGTGTTTTATAGCGACAAAATATATCTTTAATAGAGCGGGACATTGCATGATGAATTCCCGGCAAACCGTTTGCAGACGGAGGTCCTTCAAAAAATACAAAAGAAGGATTCCCTTCACGCAGCGCAATCGACTTTTCAAAAATAGACTCATTTTGCCATTTCTCTAAAATTTCTTTTGCAACATTTGGAAGGTTTAAGCCTTTGTACTCGTTATATTTAGCGTTCATGCGTATTTTCCATGTAAGATGGCAAATTTACGATAAATCCCTAATTATTTATCAAGCATTAGATGAATTGGATCGAAGGTTAATCCTAAATAATAAAAACAATGTTATTAGAAAGGCAGTATTTGATTAAAGGATTTTAAGTAAAGCGAAATCTATTTTAATTATTGAATAAATCTAACCAAAAGCATAATTCTAAACGCAGATAGTTAGCATCTACCGTTTATAATAGCAAAAAATTAAGAAAAGGTTAAGAAATCAAAAAAAAACCCAGTAAACATTGTTTACTGGGAAATCATTAGTTAATAATTTTTATTAAGGTCTAATTAATTTTTATTATTGCGCTTCAAATTTGCTTAGCTCATTATCTTCAAGTTCATTTTCCAACCATAATTCTTTATTTGTTAGTCGTCTAATTTTAAAGACGATTCCTTCACCAAAAATAGTTAAATGAAGATCTTCTTTATCATTGCTAAAATCCCAAGATCCATCAGTAATATAACCATCTTCATTAATGCTAAAAGAGCCATCTTTTTTAAGATCTAATACTGCTTCTCCAGCTGGAATTGTTTCACCATCCACAGATTTCAATTCCCATTTATTGGTCATTCTAGCTGTTTTTGACAATAAAGAGAATCCCGGTCCATCTTCATATTTTCCGCAGCTCGTAATGGCTAAAGAAATTATTACCGCAATCGAAAGGAATAAATAATTTTTAGTATATTTCATAAAATAATTTTTAGTTTAAAAGTTTGATTTACACAAAATTTCTCTTTTTTATTTAATTATGATACAAAGGAAAATAATTATATTAATAAATCAAGAAAATTAATTTTTTATTATTGTGCTTCAAATTTGGCTAGCTCAAGACCTGCAGGTTCTTCTACCCATAATTCTTTGTTTGTTAGTCTCCTAATTTTCAATGTCGAAGCATCCCCATCGAACTCTAAGAAAAGATCTTCTTTATCATCACTAAACTCCCAAGTACCTGTTTCTGTTCCAAATCCGCCATACGAGATAGTTGCCTCTCCATCTTTTTTAAATTCCCATACTATTTCTCCAGCTGGAATTGTTTCACCATCCACAGATTTCAATTCCCATTTATTGGTCATTCTAGCTGTTTTTGACAATAAAGAGAATCCCGGTCCATCTTCATATTTTCCGCAGCTCGTAATGGCTAAAGAAATTATTACCGCAATCGAAAGGAATAAATAAATTTTAGTTTTTTTCATAAAATAATTTTTAGTTTAAAAGTTTGATTTACACAAAATTACTCTTTTTTTTATAATTATGCTCGCTTAAAATAATTTAGATAAAACCTGCATTATCTCTTCACTATTTTCAATGTGCGACATGTGACCGGCATTTTTAATTATATTTAATTGAGTAAGAGAATTAATTCTACTTTCTAAATCTGAGATTGAAACTAATTTATCATATGAGCCATGAATTAACACATAATCTGATGGGGTCTGATTGATTTCTTTCGAAAAATCTTTGCGTTCTCGCATTGCTAAGGTCGCGTAAGCGATTGCTTCAGAAGACATTTTAAGTGCTTCATCTTTCAACTTTTTAATTTCGTCTTTGTGTAATTCTGGCTTCCAAAATAAATTGGGTA